>ERZ791729.14-NODE-14-length-95241-cov-6.233080_pt1 | contig 95241 bp, 97 predicted proteins | sample MGYA00510043_ERZ791729 | MGnify/ENA primary metagenome ERZ791729 (study PRJEB30046, sample SAMN00715149) | human gut metagenome | study: EMG produced TPA metagenomics assembly of the A metagenome-wide association study of gut microbiota in type 2... | reverse complement strand
CAGTTTCATCATCAAGGTCTGGGAAGATACCTTCTTCTATTAAGGCTTTGGTTATGGAAGAGTAGAAGTTTTCTTTGGGAGAAGTACCATCATCTTTTATAGAATTGGTATCTTCCTTTGTTTCCTTGTTTTTATCTTCTTCACTACCTACGCTCTCTGGTTCTTCTGTAAATAAATCTTCTGGATTTATGTCTTCAACCTCAGTAGTTGGTTTATCTTTATCTGTTTCTTTCTCAGGAACAGTATCCTGTGTTTCTGCTTCTTCTGTAAACAGGTTTTCTATTGCATCTGAGTCCAGAATGTTTTCTAATTCTAAAGAATTCTCCATATATTTCTTCTCCTACTTTTTAAATTCTTTTGCAAATATACTTAGAAAACTGATAGCCTACAACATGATAAATAAGACAGTTATTATGCTGTAATAAGATTAGTTAGTTTCTATATAAAAAGAGAGGGTGTAGAATATTAACTACACCCTCAGTTATATTATTCCTCGTTAAAGTATTCCCATAATTTATTGCCCTTGTAATCAACATCCTTGAACCAGAATACTATAGCTGCTTCTATAATCTTTTGGTCGATATTGTCACCGAACCATGTTTTAAATAGTTCACAATAATCATGGTATTGAGCATTAATTGCTACATATACATCTACATGAGTAACATTGCTTGGAATAACTCCCCTGTATCTTTCACAGATTTCTTTGGCTTTATACATATCATATTTTTCACCTACATACTTTCTGCCACTTTCTGTATGATACATTTCTGATACAATGAACCTTGCATAGGATTCAGTAAAATGTTCTGATTCCTCATTCTGTGATTTACTGAATGACTTCATCAGCTTATGCTTGTCTTCTTCACTCATTCTTGAGAGTTTGTCCAGCATGTATTCCATCTCTTTCTTACTTCCTCTACCTGATTCCAGGAATATCTCCTCAAATTCTTCAGGAGAATTATGTCTCCTTCTGCGCATTCTTTCCAATAGTTCAAGGTCTTCTTCATCAAGGTAACTTCCTCTATGATTACGGCTGGAACTTCCACCCATTTGACCTCCTCCCCTATTATATCTTTCAGTCATGAATTCCTTGAATTTACCCTCAAACTCTTTGTCATTCATGCCCTCTATACCTTTCTTCTTAAGATATTCCCTTAATAAAATTTCGTCCATATATAATTTATTTAGAAGTTAATATTTCTCTAAAACTCTCTAAGTCTTCTTGATTAAACACTAATCTCTTATCAGTTAAAGGAACATTCATTTTAATCATTCCCCCTCCTATCTCAATATCTCCAATAAACTTTGTCTTAAAGGTAAAAGGTTCAGTCGATATAAGGCTTTCCATCATTTCAGATAGTATGACATCTATATCTATATTACCATCCTTGTCTGATATTAAGTCCAAGGTCTTTGTAATCTTACTAAAATTCTTGTCCATAGCCCTTGTTATAAGAGGCTTGATAAAGCTTATCATAGGATTGGTTTTAGCCATAGACTCTATCTGAGTTACTAAATATGACCTTAATTTATCAGTTAATTCAAGTGTAGTTACCATAATTACATTCCATCTTTAATAAATTCCTCATAAGTAACATTCGGGTGAGTCTTACTAAACTCCCTGAATCTCCTAAACATTTCCATCTCCCTGTTTGATTCTTCAATTATCTTTCCCTTTAATCTCTTAACGGTCTTTAATTGATTGGTTAACAGTTCCTTCCCCTCTGGAGTTGCCTCTATTCTTCCCTTAACCAGACTTAGTATTTCAGCATTAACCAGTTCCTGTAACTTAGTATATGTTTCTACATATCCTTCATCCTGGAACAGTCTGCTTTTCTGTTCATCTGTCATAGGTGATATTTCAGAATCAATCTCATCCCAGATTAATTTCTGAGGTACTGGGGGCTGTTGCTGGGGAGCTTGTTGAACTTGCCTTTGTCTTGCACTCTCTAAAAGCTGTTTCTGCTTATCAAGAAATTGCAACTGTTCCTCAATACTTGTGCCTATTGTAGTACCTAATAGTGGGTCTCCACCTCCTAATATTACTTGATTCACTGGTAGCATATTAATAAAATTAGTATTTAAAAAAGTCAGGGGGATTATACCCCCTTATAACTTATTGAGCAGGAGTATCTCCACTGCTTGCTGTTCTGCCATAATAGGCTCCACAAGCACATGGTGAACCCATATAACCCGTTATAGTTGGACTATCAGGAAGGCAAAGAACTCCCTTGATATTCTTGCAATCAAGCTTATCTACATAGTTAATGATTCTCTCATCATTAAATGCAGCAGCAGTCTTAGCAGCAGCAATCTCACATTGGATTAACTTATCCTGATAAGGTCTGATAGCAGCATTAATGGCTACCTGAGCTTTCAAATCAGCTAATTCCTTTAAGATACTGTCGTCTCCGTCCCTTTGAGATTTATACAAGTTGAAAGCATCTTGATTCTGCTTTGCACTTAATATATCAAACCCGTCTCTTGTTGATTTATACAAACCAAAGTCTGCATCAATCTGAGATTTATATACACCAAATAACTCTTGGTCTAAGGTTTGCCTATCCTGGAATCTCTGGTTCTGTTGGGTCAAAGCCCAATTATAAAGACCACCTTGTAAAGCAAGAGTATCCTCACATCCTTTTTCCCAAGCTTGGAATGCAGTAGGAGCATTTACACCATTGGAATATCCTTCAATACCATTCACATTGATATTGGTAGAACCTCCACCAGTTAATCCCCCACCAATGCCTCCTAAACCAGCTCTTCTTGTACCAAATAAAGCCCAAGCACCTAATGCAGTACCTATTATCATTATCTTCATATAGGCTTGCAAGACCTATACAGTTCTCTTATGAACTTCTTTATATTACTATAAAGTTGAGACTATATCTTCACCTATATTATTATAGGGTTCCCCATTTCCATTACCATCAGCTTGTAATGTACTCTCTTTCGAGATAGTCGTTGAACTTTCCTTATACTTCCATTTATACCCTAATGCAGTTCTATAATGTCTTCCTGATGGGGATACATACCCCCTGCACACTTTTACTATTTCTGAGTTAGCTCTTGGCTTTCCAAAACTCTTTCCAGCCTCTAGAGCAGAAGAGTATTCAGCTAATTCTTCATCAGTTAAAGGGTCTAACTTAATGACAGGTTTACTATTAGCTTCCTGTATAAGTTTCTTAGTTTCTTCAGTGTGTCTTCTTCCTTTAAAAGGATTATCAGTCAACATTCTAATTCTGCATTTTTCTACTTGTTCAGGAGTCAGATGATAACCAGGAGAGCCTTCCCCTCCAAGGGACATATTATATCCCTTCTTAAAAGAGTTATATAATCCTATATAATAAGTTTCTAAAACATTCAAAGCTTGGGAAGCCTCTTCTATACTAGAATACTCATGTTTTTCAAGAATCTCATATTTGAAATTCCTAGGTCCATACTTCTTTCTGGCATTATCTATCTTATATCCTGCATACTTTTCTCTTGTAAGAAAAGCATGTTTCCGTTCATATTCATTAACGGTCTGTCCTATATAAACTTTGTTACTTGGACTGGTGTACTTATAAACTATTCCTATAATCATATTATATAATTTTAAAGTACAAAGGTATTGAATATTATTGGAACATACAATGGTATAATTGGAACATTAAGGCTTAGCTGCTGATTGTCCTCATATGAGGAGTTTCCAGCAATTAAGGGAATTTATACTGAGCATAATTATAGTTTACCCAGTGTCAAACCAGCATTAGCTTTACCATTGATGTCTCTTCTGTTGTTATAACCGTTACCATATCTTTCACAGTATTCAGCAGCAGGAATCTCTTTTACTTTTTCCTTTTCAATAATTTCCATAATAGCAATTTTGAAATTAATTTAATCATTTTATTCTCTCTGTAAGCTTACAAAGAACAAAGTTATATAAGATTCCATTATATACCAATTGCTACTTAAAAGCCCCATAACTATTTAAGTTACAGGGCTTTAATTTAGCAGTATCTTACTAGGGTACTTTATGTATAAAAAAAAAAGCAGCCCTATTGAGCTGCTCTATCATGTTTATCAAATACTTCTCTGATTTTCTTATAAATATAACCTATTAAATAGGCATCTACTTCATCATTGTCTGCTTGAGGTTCATACCCTATATAGTCCCATAAGAAGTTCTTTACATGCTCTGCCTCATGTACTATACTGTTTTCTCCTTTAACTGATGAGATTCCTACAATAGCATTACCATGTTCAAGGTCAGCTAATGTAGTTCCAGGAACACCGTTCCCTTTAAATATGTGATTTACTTCCTCCCATTTATCAAAGATTATAACTGTTAACTTATAATCGAATATAGGGATATTCATCCTCTTTTGTGTTATCATATTACCATACAAATGTACTTAATGGAGTTTCATACAAATCTAAGCTATCATTCCTTTTTGTAGCTGTTGCAATTCTATCATTCTGCACTTTTAACTGGACTTTGCTCTTGCTAACTAAGTTATTTTTAAGAGTCTTAAGAAGCTTTTCTTCTTCAGTATTTAGCCTAGATTCCAGTTCTATAGTATCATCATATGCTGATACCATTAGCATAGCATTACCCGCAGCTTCATAAAGATTATTTGTTAAAAGACCCTGAGCCTTAATAGTATCATTCCATTGTTTTCTATTAACATGAAAAGTAGCAGAATTAAGGTCATAGTACAATCCTTTATATACTTTCTTAAATTCTACTGTATCAATCATATATTGGATGGGTATTGTATTGTTTAGCGCTGAATAACGGTAAGTGTCATACTTGCCTGCTGTGCTAGAAGGTACTTGGTAATCGTATGTAAGTTGGGCTCCTTTATATCTTTCTATAAACTTTCCGTGTCTATATATTGCAAAAACTATTGGGTCTTTAGAAAGGAAATATTCCATATACATTCCAATATTATCACATATATACTCATAGAATTCTTCACCTGTCATTCGTTTAACTACAGAGCTATTATCTTGAGCCCCCCCCCCCCGTCAACAGACCTTACAGCTAGTGCAGGTTTTATGGGCATATTCCTTGAAACATATTCAGTTGTTCTTTTTATTCGTGGCATTTTGTTTCTTCATTTTAGTTATAAATAAATCTAAATCTTTCTTTGCGAAACTAAGTTCTTTGAAACCTGCTACTTTTAAACCTTTAGGAATCTTACCCATCCTTACATAGTTGTCAAATGTTGCTCTACTGACATTCAAATATCTACAGGCTGCATATTTGCTTAACCTGACTTCTTTATCAGTAAATGCTCTTAAGGTTTCAGCTAACTTGATAGCATCGTCTTCTGTTATATTAGAATTACCAGCATCAATATCCTTGATAATCTTTGCCAAGTAATCCCTTATTACTTTAATCATTCCTTCTCCCTCCATACTTTTGATGATAATACAATATAAGAAATAGGAAAACAGCAGCTAAGATTAAATACAATAGCAAAATGAGGAAATCACTCAGTGGAATATTAAAATAATAATCTATGGCATTCACTATAATGTTTACCACTATATAATGAATAAACATTTTATGATATTTACAAAATTTGTAAACCTTAGAACTATTATACATATGACCAACTGTTAATACAGAAGTACCAAATACATAGTTGAAGAAGTCTACATAAATATCAAAGTAACTTAAGATATTATTTATTAATATTGCCAATGAAATCAACATTGGACTGTATTTAACATATAATAATTTTAGCTTGTAATCCAGCTTCCTACTCATTATTTTTTCTTTCGTCTCTTCTTAGAAGCAGCTCCTGCTGGGGCTATCATTGGTTTAGCTCTTCCCATATATTCTTTATTTAGTTAAATTATTCAAATCTATAAACCATCTGGTATTCTTAGTTAAGAAGTCAGTCATTTTAACAAAATTTGAATAGTCATGTAATTCATATATAGTAGAATCAGGATTACACATTACAAGAGATATAAGTCTCCAAGTTCCATTGATAAGAGCTAAGAGGAAGTACATATTCTTAATATTTGATTGGATGTATACGTCTTGGCTTCTTATAAATGAATCAAAGTCCTCTTTTGTAAATGGCTTCTTTCCTGTCCCACTCTCTGTTTTACCTATATTAAAGTATAAGTAATCCACTATATTACATTTCCAAACAGCATTACTGTTTGTAGGAGGGAATCTCCCTTCAACTACCGGTCTACCAAAGTAGTATCCTATTTTTTTTTTGTTCGTCAGGCATGAGTTATTTCAATAATTAGTTTCTCACCTTTACCCTTTGCTGCTTCCATCAGCTTATATAGTTTCTGAAAAGTAGCTGTACTTTCTACAACCTGTCCTTTAACTTTATTGAATCCAGGGAGCAGGCAACCATCAGTATCCTCAGGCTTATTTCCTACATGAATTAATACTCCTTCATACCCTGGGACATTAAGTAATCTTGGTAACTTCCCATTGCAGAACTTAGCCCAGCTTCTATCTTTGAACTTAGGGGATACAACATCCATTGTTATCTCGTAAGAGCCTGTTGGTATAGCAGTCTGTCCTCTAACCTTAATCTTCTGAATTTCAGAAAGAGGCATCTTTGAATCCAGTCCTCTATCCTTATCTTCAAGGATGTTACAAAAGAACAAACCATCAACAAGTAAATTGCTGATGGTGTACTGTTCTTTCTGAAATTTACGTATTACTTGTAATTTCATCTTATTAATTTGGTGTAGTATGAATATTCTAAAAATAGTGGGAAGAATGAAGAGCGTTACACTAACTTAACCGTCCAATCTATAAACTCATCAAACTTTACCCACGATGCAAAGATACATACTATATCTTAAGTATGCAAGTAAGTAAATAGAATAGTTATTCCTAATAACTAAATCCTTTTGATTACTACATTCCTACGAAATGTTTCCCAAGTTACAGAGGAGCCCGCTAACATAAGACTCTTAACCAAATATCTCCTAATTGGTTCAGTACCATTATTTATCCTAGAAGCCAATATATTAGTATCTATAACATTTACTACGAATTTTTTTTTTTTCTGCTAACTGAATACCCTGGGGGTATAGTAGGAGTGTTTTTATATCTAAAATAAATTGATAAATTCCAATCTATAATTTCTTTATCTGTCCCTTGTACTTTCTTCTGTTTATAGAATCTCCTGCCTTGAGGGGCTCTTATATGGTTTTTTGCCTTATTAGGTTCTATAGGAAGGAAATCCCTTATTCTTCCAGTAGCTGTATACAACCATAAAGTCTTACATACTCTTGTAATATTACTATATAGGCATTTATCGTCCCCAAATCCCATTGTACATTTACTGTTAGGCTCATAATATTCCCCATCAGGGACTACAGATGCTCTAACTAATTCTCCTCCATGAACTGTTAACATTATAGGATGTCTAGCAGAAACTTTATCTACAGTGATTGAATTAATATCTACTGTTCCAAACCATGATACACTAAAGGCAATATGATTGGGATATTCAGGACTTATCCATGTTCCATAGTGTATATTATACACTAATACTTCAGTCTTCTTTGATTTATCATCCCAATTTATTTCAAATATAACTGTATCATTTCCATTAAACTTCCCATTAGTATTTCTAGGAATGATTGCTTCACATCCTCTAGGAATATAATCAGGTTTATCTAAGTATACTACATATTTGTATAAGGTCTGACCAGTGTCACTTATATAGGGAGTTAAGTCTTCAAAAGGAACTATAAACCTTTGTGTGTAGCTCTTTAACTTCTTATCTCTAAAGTAGAGCTGTCTATTAGGATTTCCACTAACATATGGAGGTCTGACTACATAATGTCCGTCTATATCAGGTATAGTGGACTTTGTATATCTAAGAACTGGTAATGAGCCTTCATTACTTATTACCTTTTTTTTTGTCCCAGTACCTTTACCTAGACTTTTCCATCCACCATTATAATAGTTAAGACTGTCCTCCTTAGGATTAATCCATAGGTCACTCTTATTTGATGGCGGGTTTATATCTTCTATTGTTCTATTGAAGCTTTTCATCTTTTATTTCCTCCTTTTCTTCATCTTCTTCATGGGCTACTTTACCCAATATTTCAGCTATTTGCTGCTCTGTAAGAAACATTCTTTTAACACACTGAGTATCCAAACAAGTATTATTCAGAAGTCTATGGACTATTCCCTTTAGTCTATAAACTTCTCTTCTGTCTTCTTCAGCAACTCTTATATAGAACTGAAGTTTCTTGTTATTATCCCGTATAATATCCTCATAGAATTCCAATGACTTCTTGATATTGTCAATCTCATTAGAATCTACTTCTGCATTGTACTTTCTTCTAGCCAGATACCATGAAATCCAGCTACTCACTATAGTAGTAGCAAGTCCTACAGCTCCAGTAATTAATACATCTACCATAATTATTTTATTATTTGTATAAATTTCTCTTTATTCTTCTCTGAATATGGAGACTTTTCCACTACTTCTACTTCCATTACCTTCTGTTTCTTCTGAAACCACCTGAGTAAGAAGAACTTCTTAGGTGGTTTTACAGTCTCTTTCCTTAAAGAACCTATAATATATTTCTCACTGACAAACTTAGGATTCAGTATTATCTTGTTAGGATATCTCAATCCCAGTTCTGCTGAATACCATCTATCTCCTATGATTGTATCTACATTAAGTTCTCTTACGAATATAGTGTCATTCATAGTAATAGTATCCTTCCTTTGCATGGTAGAGAGTACATACCCCATAGATTGAAGTTGCTTGTCCTTTATGCCTAATTCCTTTCTTACTTCATTCATTTCATTAAGTACAGAATCATTAAAGTATTCAAGTTGTTCTATAGTTAATTGAAATACTCTATTACTGTTCTTCTGATTACTTAATTCAGAATCATAGGCTTTTATATTAGCATAACTGGTATTAAGTTCCTCATTTAATGAGCTTACCTTTCTTAAGAGACCATATATGCTTAATCCCATGAGAACCAATACTATTACATAAATGACTTTTGCTTTCATATTTCTTTATCTTCTTTAGTCCATTCCTTACCTGACAGTAATTCTTGGGCATCATCTTGGTCATAAACAGAATATGGATATGTTATTGGATTATCATCCAGCCCATCTGCTAGAGGAGCAACAGGAGGAAACAATTCATTATATATCTCTATATGAAGTATCATTTGTGCTCCATCAACGGATTTACGTCTGTATTCTAGTTCCTTATCTACTCCCTCAAGAATACTTGTCGGGACTATAATATATTCATTCATATTGTATCTTGTTGTTATTAATGTTAAGGTATTCTATATACTTATCAACTTGTGATTTACTCAATGCTTTATTTAGGAATATATAATCATATATTGCACCTTTAAAGAATCTACTTCTATCATACATACTATAAAAGAGATTTATATTGATATCTTTTATATCTTCTGGTGGATTAGATAAACTAAATTCTTCTCCATTTATGGAACATACAATCTTATCTCTTTTAACTGTATATACTATAATAGATTCTTTATTAATTATACTTTCTTTTAAAGTAAAGGAAGTATAATTATTTCCACCTCGATAACTTCTTCCAAATCTAACTCTATTTCCTGCTTCAAAAGTTACTAAAATCCAATTTTTAAAAGTAATATCTTCATAAGTCGTACAAAATAAACCATTATTATTTGTAAAATTACTTTGAGTTAATCTAAACTTAAATATAGCAGTTAGTTCTTTAGTATTACTAGGAATAACATTAATATTAGCTATATAATCATCTATTCCATCACCAACTACTGAACCGTCATACATTGGAAGTAATTCAACTTCAAAGTCTAGTTTATCACCTATTGCTCCGTTTGTGTTATATACTCTAAAGAAACAATAAGTAATATCATCAGAATCTCCATCATTAATTCTAGTATAACTAGGCACTTTATAAATACCATCTTTAGTTATATTACCAAGAATTGTAATATCTTTATTACCTCCTTCGGAAACTATACGATTAACTACACCTAAATAAGAAGTATCTGTAAGATAATCTTTTGAACGTTCAAAACCTGTTACTTTTATATAATATTCAGGATAAGTAATTTTAGCTCCAACTTCTATATTGTTTCCAATCGTTTGAATTATTACAGGATTCTTATCTTCTATCTTTAATGTATCGACATGAACATAATGGTCATTAGAACTTCCATTAGTCCATCTAACACCATCCCATCTATCTGTTAAATTAAAAGCATACCCTTTAGCTCCACTTAATCCAGCTTTAGCAAAATTATTTAAAGTACCATTAACACCTGCTCCACTTCTATTATATGCAGTAGTAAAATCAGTATCTTGGTTAGTCTTATCTGCAAAGTTACTATAAAGGAATATTTTATCTCTTTCAGGAAGAGTATAAAACTCTACTCTTTGATATTCTTGAAGTAGTTCTTCTTCTGTCAATACTTTGTCATAACCAGCTATACATTCGATAATACATTTACTAAATAATGTTCGAGCATAAGTACAACCTATATTAGTATTTCTTAAATCTTCAGTAGGCGCTGAATCATTAGTTAAAGTAGCAACATGAGTTTTACCAAGTAATTGATTAACTTTTATGGCATTAGCTCCAGCATAAACATTTAATACATTATTTATTCTCGTTATCCCAGAAGTATTTCTTTCATAATATGCAGAACCATTATTACTTGGAGTAAATGATAATGCAAAACCTTTACTATTCGTTACATCTACTCTATTATCGTATATACAATTAGAAGTAGCATTACTTTCTGCTAAAGACTTAAACTTGACAATAATAGTTTTAGTTCCTGTTAGAGCATTAATACTCTGAAGATAATCATCAATACCATCAAGCCAAACTCCTCTTTGAATTGGAATTTGTTCAATAGTAACAATACTAGGATTAGCAGTATCTAATGTGTATAAAGAAAATTGTATTGTCTGTCCATTAAAAGCGGTATTAGGATAAATAGTATTTTCTCCTTCAAATAATTCGGTAGCATAACCTGTTACTTGAAGTAATAATTTGCCACCTGAACCACCTTCAAAATGAACATTAACTTTATATGGAGTAGTATTATTGTAATTATCTGTCGTTAAATTAGTAACCCAACCCCAACCTACTAATCTATTAATAAGTTTAAGTTTACTCGTAGTTTGTTCAAGAATTCCACTTCCTTTATAAGCTAAATTATAATCTTGTTGAAATCCACCGAATCCACTCTTTAAAGCATAAGCAAGATTGAAACACTTGAAGTCATTTCCTTTACCGCTTATATCTTTGACTATACCTGTTGGTTTAACATCTTCATTGGTATAATCAGTAAATGGTATGAAGAATTGACAGGATTCAGGAAATGGTGGTTCATGCCAACCGTTATTTCTTCTACTACCTGTAATAGCTATATTACCACCTATTCTAATATCAGTAGCCATATTGTAATGTATTAGCAGTTACACCCTTTATCTCTAAAATAAGTTCAGGATTCCATCCAGGGTATAATACAGTGCTAACAAACTCCTTGCTACTACCAAGTTTAACTTGTGCAGTTATGTTTTCATCTGTCGTATTCTTAACTAAGAAGTATATTCCTGGATTGAAATCACCTGCTGGGATATCCTTTAAGAAGGACACTTGTAATGAATTAACCAGCTTACCTTGATTTGTTATATTTTCTGTTATAATTATTCTAATTTTAATGCAAATATATGAAAAATAAATACTGCATACAATACTATAATCATAATATTAATATGCAGTATATGTGTATTGTTTTTTAAATATTATCAGAAGTTCTTTTTACCTCTGGCTCCTACATAACCCGAAGATTTAACTAATGCTATTCCTGTAGTATCACTGACTGTCAAACCTAATATATCAAGCAACCTAAACCTATCTACGTTAATATTAGTTTCAGTTGCAGAAGTATCTATACTGACTACTACTAGGAATGAAGCAACATAAATATTGCTGTTTATCATAAACGGTATTGGTACTTGCTGCATTTTTACACCTTCAGAATTGGCTTCCAGAAATATCCTATAGGAAGGATATGAATAATCTCTGATAACTCCACCAGTATCTGTATATGTAAAAGCAAGTCTTACTTCAAGATAAGCTGGTTCCATTAATGCAGTAGTTATGGGTATTCTTGAACTTTCTGTGAGCCCTATAGGAAACTCAAACATTGTACCTTCTTCTATATGTAACTTAATAGGATATTTGTTAACAACACATGAGCCATAATCCCCTGGATTACCATCACTATAATAGGCTGTAAATTCCACTAAGTTATTGTTGGATATGAAGTTTAACTTAAAGTAATCCTTACTTGCTGAATCTGTACCAGTAGAACCATTTATAACATCTGTTACAGTTCCATCTGTAGGAATGTTACTGGTAGATATAGTAATAGAACTCTGGGTATTAATATTGTTCCATACATCATTAAATGACATACCTATTGCAGTAGATATATCCTGAGCTGATGAATTATTTGTTAGAACTGTAATATCCCCCAGTTTACATAACTCTCTTGTTATAGAGGAGGTTTTAGTAACCTTATATGTAGAATTGGAATAGGTTATAATTATAGTGAAACCTGTTCCTGCACCAACTTCCAGTCTCTTAGAAGTAATACTGGCATTCCCTATTAAATTCTGAACCCAATCAGCAGATATCTTGTTTAAGACAAATGCCCCTCTTAATATATCATTCAGGATATCATCAAAGGTATTATCACTTGTTATACCTAATGCTTCTGTAATCTGTGCCTCTGTAGAACTCTCAGTTAAGTTAAGTATGTTATTGAAGAAGATTACTTTATTCCCTGAACCTCCTGTAGATACAGCTAACCTTCCATTAGGTTTAAGAGTCCATATATCAGAACCACCTAAGAATATAGCCTGTTCCGTAAAGCCTGCCGTAAAGCCTGCCGTAAAGCCTGCCGTTGGTGAATATCCATTTAACTGAAAATAGTCTCTGCCTACCCAGTCTGCATAATATCTATAAGTTCCAGATATAATCTGTAAGGTTCTACCAACAAAAGAAATACCTTCTCCATTGGCATCAATTAATAATACTACTTCTTCTACAGCCTCAGGAACCTCAGGAGTAAATGTAATACCTGAAACAGGTAATGCAACCCCACTCCAATTTATGATTTTTCCTGCTGCTTTTCCATCAGGATACCAAGGAGTCCAAGTATAACCTGATGAAGACGACCAATCTGCAAACCTATAAGAGAACTCTGATTTCATAGAATCTATATAATCAGTAGTCCTGATTTGTTTAATATGTTTATAGGTAGCATTTCCTGTGACTATAACTTGAACTATATTACCTTCTTCACCTATTGTATATGAATATACTCCCTGTTCAACCAAAGAATCCAATGCACTTACTGATATAGTACCCAAGTCATGGGCAATACTCTGATTAGGATTCTTCCATTCTTCAAAATCATAATTGTTAATCTTCTGCCTTGTTTCTACTGTACCATCACTTAGGAACTGGGTTTGGATTACAATAGTCCTTCTTTGAGAAGAGCCTCCTCCCCTTATATCCTTAGTGACAAACATATATCTTTCATTAGACCCTGAAACAACTGGTCCAACTGAACGTAATGCATATAAATATACTCCAGTTTCCAGTACATCATCAAGGGCTGTTATATCATCTATAAGTCCAAGGTCAGTAATGGTACTATGCTCTGCCTGAGTTAACATATTAGTCCAAGGTTGAGTCCATGTTCCTCCTAATGCAACTGTAGCAGAATAGATATAGTTATTGTTACTGGTAACCTTCTGCTTAAACTGATTGTTATTAACATCCAATAATAAAGGACTGAGGAAATAAAAGTGCCTGTATAATACAGTATTTGCCACAAACAGATTGCCTGCATACATACCTGCTTCCTTAGACCATCTTACTCTGAATCTACCATTTCCCAGCTTAAATAATCTATTGGCATTTGCTAAATCCTCAATAAATACAACTCCTTCAATCTGTTCCCAGTTTGACCATTTCCCAGTATCAGGATAAACATTATCTATATCTATCCCATCATTATAGATTCTCTGATATACTCCTGGTCTTAATGGGTCTACTGCCCATTTATCTATAGGATTGGCAACAGAAGTAAGTGTCTGTATTGTACCTTCTCCACTTGTATATACTTCAAGTATTCCATATTTTATAAGACCATTCTGGTCTGTTAGGAGATAAACACCATGAGAGGTACTGGGATAACTTAATGTATCTAACTCACCCGTTCCTACAATAGGAAGCTGACTCCATTCATCTACATTTTCCCATGTTCTTGTATCTCCTCCATTGAACCTTACTGTAATCCAGTTTCCATTACTATTGACAAATTCCCCAATGAATCCTCTTTGCCTATCCTCTGCTGGTACGGCTTTGATAGCAGTAGACAGACTATAAGGGGTTACTACATGGCCATCATTATATTCTGTAGATATGTTTATAATTCCTCTTCTTCTAAGTACACTGTCCAGAGCTTCATTCTTACTATTGAAAACTGCCTGGTCTGATGTTACAGGATACAATTCAACATCTGCTGTTCCTCCTACCAATTCATTTTCCTTTATCTTTCTTACTCTTGCCATATTATTTTATATTTATAAAGTCAAATAATGAATAAGCTGTATCATCTACTTGAGACCAATATTCCTTATTCTTTTTCTTAGCCCAGTATTTAGGTCTTGGCAGCTTTATCTGATTACCTTCAAAGTGCTCATAGCAGTCTCTTAAATCAACCTTATCAGGTAGAGTGACTATTATAGTCCAAGGGCGTTTCCTGATTCCACTTGTAAATGTTACATTCTTATACTTTTTAACCATTCCATATACCAAATCCCTGAACTTAGCATCATCCTTAGTCTTATCCTTACTGAACATATGATTCTCAAGGACTATCCTTACGGTTACATCCTTCTTTCTATTAAAGAATGTAAATATACTGTTCAAGTCTACATCCTTGAATGTAGCCATTCCATGAGCAGCTACTACCTTATTCTTTCTGAATCTTATTCTTATATCAAAGAATCTTGCACCTAATTTATACTGCTGTTCAACTGGTACTTCCTGACATTTAGCCATTAACCCCAAGCCAGTTAACCTTAGCCACCATTGTGGCTTAAGGTAACTAAGGCTATTATGTGTTCCTATTTTATTCATATATTCTTCTATTATGAAATCAATGGAGTAGTTGTAGCATATCTCACGGATACAGTACCCTCACTTGAATTATACATAAGACCTATTCTGAATAAGCTAACAGTGGAAATTCCTGCTGTTACTATATCATCATATACAATAAATCCCATTTCTATAGTATCAGAGCTTGATTCACCCATTATCATATAAGATTTCTGTGCATTACTCACACTTCCTTGCATACATATATTATACCTGGAAGGGATTCTGACCATTTCTGCTATCTCACTAAACGAGTACATGGTTCCCAATTCCATTTCAATATCACTAGATGAAGAACTTGTAGTCAAATCCATAAGATAGCCAAACATTATTCCTGTTTTAGTAAGAGAAGTCTCTACTATAGTACATGAATATGTGCTTCCATTTTGTATTACACTAATCTCTTTAATCAGTGTTGGGGAAACAAAGGTCAATTCGATAGCTGTATCTGTCCTAGCAGTAGCTAATACATGTTTATAGCCTGTAGCTGCTACATCTATACAAATAGCACCATTTCTAAGGTCAGTAACCAGAGCACTCATATTACGGGAGGAACTCAATCCTAATGCAGTTTGTATCTGAGCACTCGTAGAAGTTCTGGTCAAATCTTCAGCTTTATTAAATTTAATAACTTTGGAATCAATTAAACCCTTTAATACTCTACCTTGATTAGCTGACAAGGGTAGATTAGGACTTGTAGTTGTTAAGTTATCCTGTATTGAATTTTGCTCTAATAAAAGTATTTCATCTTTATAAATACCTATAGCCCCATCTACTTCGCTAATAATAAAATTTATAATAGGATTTGTAAATATAGATATTATTATAGCAGCATCGCCATCTGCATCAACCTGACCAGCTGATAATGTAATAAGATATCTTGCTCCTTTATTACTGTCATAAACTTGCACAATATCACCCTGTGCAAGTTTTTCGGCTAATTCCCTTATAGTAAAGGGAGATAATGCTGCCATAATTTCTTCTTCTGTAGAATCATTGGTTAAATTTAATATATTCCCAATTTGAATTATTTCATTAGAGCCTCCTCCCCCACTTATACTTTCCCAACCATTAGGGCCATAATTATATAGTTTATTATCTTTTAGCCACAGAACTTCCTTACTGGGTTCTTTAGAGCTATTTATAATCTTCTTTGTTTCCATTCACTTACTTGCTTTTTGTTGTTTTTGACATTCTTTTTATACTTAATTCTTCTTTGCTTTTTTGCTTTTCATGAGTCAGTTTTTCCTTATCCAGCTTCAGTCTTTCATCAAATTCCCTCATTTTCTCTTCAAGGTTGGCTTTAGCTTCTTCTGAGAATCCATCATCAGGAATACCATCACTAGAGTTCTTGGATATCTGTGCTACAATAATCTTAGTTTCATTGTTTCTTACATTCTCAGTATCCTTCTGCTGTAATTCAGCCTGTCTTAATTGAGCCTCCATTTCAGCAATCTGTTGCTGGGACTGTAATTGTTGTTGTTGCTGTTGAGCTTGTCTTTCCTGAATATCCCTTTCATCCTTTTCAACAAGCCTTTGTTTCTCAGCCAATGATGTAGAACCATATATCTTCATTATAGTTGAGAAGGACAAAGCCTGATTCTGTAATGCAGCTTGAGCTAATGTCTCCATTTCAGCTTGAAGTTTCTGCATTCCATTACTGTTATCAACTACCAGACCATAATCAGATTCTGCAAATTCATCCCCATCAATATCCATTACCCTCATAGAGTTATCCGAGAGAATATACTGGAATTTCTTACTTCTGCCTTTAAGGGCAATCTTTGCAGTTTCAAGGAAGCATTCAAGAACTCTCTTTTTAACATCCTCATGTTGGATAAATAACCATTCAGTAATATGAGAGGACTGTAATGTGGCCCTTTCTATTCCTCCAACAGTTTCCCTGTTACTCATTTGACCTTCTCTCTGCCTTGTTATACCTACGACTTCTGACATTTCCATCTTGATAAATTCAAGTAGGTTAATCATTTGTTGTATGGAATTACCCAGTTCAGCGTCAATTACTCCAGAAGAAGAGTTATTAAGAGCACCTGAGAGCTTACCTTTAGCAGGCCCTACTTCTCCTTCCTTAAAACTATCTTCTACAGCAATCTTATTGACTTTGGCAAAGTACATCCATTGCTCAATATCCCAACCCTTAGGTATCTTAGCAAAATCAAGCTTAACAATCTTACCCCAGTTACTAGCCATTGTATCATTCAATCTGCTATGAATAGCATCATACATATAATTGTATGGCTTCATCATATCTACCAGTGAGAATGGTCTGCTTTCATTAAGATTATACAGAGAGCCTACAATACCAAAATGGCATCTTGAAGGATTGCTTAACCTGTTATACTGTATAACCCTAGGTCTCATATTTACATAAATGTCATTGGCAATCTTAGTACCTTCCCATGCTTCATTTATATAGAATATTTCCTCTTCTTCCCCTGCTTCTTCATCAATTACATAGGTTTCAGGATAGAAGTTAAATACCTCTTCCCCTGTTTCTGCGTCATATGATTTGACCTTCTTAATCTTTCTTCTGGACTTCCAGTACATCCTAAGAACCCTTAGGTTTCCTGCCATATCATATGGCAACAGAGAGTTACCTATTGAGTCTGCAAACAGATTAAGTGGGTCAAAATAGAAACCATCAGTAGTAGTTATTTCATCACCTAACATATGGTTATTGACAAACCCGTACCTTTCATCTATGTTATCCATAGAATCAGTAGTTCCCTGACCTATGTTATCAGGAGTCTTCTCAATAACTTCTATGTCTTTCTTGGTAAGGACATCATAATAAGTATCTATTACTCTTCCTGGACTCCAATAGTCCTCAAGTATGATAACATCTGCATCCTCAATCTTATTACTGTATCCTGACCTGAATATTCTTATCTTCAAAGGATTAAGCCTGTTAACAACAGGTTCCCCTCCTACAATGTCACATTGGTATATTTCTTCTCCTACAGCCATTGCATCCATGAATCCATCATTAAACATTAAAGGCATATTATATTCCTTCATATAATGGTTCAACAGAGCATTGGCTCTTATTTCCCTCATGTCCTGCCACTCATAAGTATAGTAGTCATTTATCTTTTCCAGTTCCTCATTAAACTGCTCCTCAGATAAATTCTGATTACTTACAAGCTCCTGCATTCTTCCTAGCAATTCATTCTTCTTGTTATCTTCAATCTCAGAGATTGCATTAGGATTTGTTACTACAACCCTTACATCAAATACTCTCTTGGATTCCTCCCCTCTAAGTACCTGTAATTTACTATTCATTATAGGATAATGTTGTATCCTATCAGGAATATATCCTGCCTGAATATTATTAGGATTGATGATAAGCTCCATATCAGTCATATGAAGCTTACCATTCAATAAATCATAATTAATCTTCTTGTGAACTACAGATTTTCTAACAAGACTATAATTGAAGAAAGTTTTAGAGTCGGCCCAATCCAAACAAGCTTTTCTCCATTTCTTATTCTTCTGAGAGAAAGGCAATGTTTGTCTAGGCAGATTTATAAATTCACTTCCCATATATTATATCTTTTTAATTTTACTTGCAAAAGTAAGTAAAAACATTCTATTATACAACCCATTAAGAACTTTATTAATCATTCCATCCTCTTTTTGATAAATTTACTGACTTTATCTTCTGATAATTCTTTTTAAAGAATGTATCATTGCCTAGATATCCTGGGTCGTCTTCCTGTTTCTTACTTCCGTCCATGTTATCTCCATATAGGATTATCCTATCCTCACGTAAGAGCATTAACATTATATGGGAGGAGATTCTATCAAAGTTTCCTTCAGAATTGAAGTCTATCAATTCTTTTAAATAGGCTCTTTCCTTTATATTATATAAGGCTGGTTTAGTAACTTCTGTTTCTACTCCATCAACCATTTCTATAGTTGTAATAGGCCTTAATAGGTCATTCCTTATCAGCATTCTGCCATATTGATTAATAGCTGCCGTAGCATTGGTTCCCTTTGCCTTATTACCATAAAGAGCCCCTTTAATCATATCCTTATCCTTAAGGAAGTCAAGAGTGTCAGTAAGCAAATATAAGCTATGCATCCTTGAGAAATAAGCAAATAAACCCTTCTTATTGTTCTCATAGTTTAACAACCCATTATAGAATATGCACATTCTTCTTGCTATTTCATAAAAATCATCAGCAAACTTTGGTCTTCCTGTATATGAAGCTACATCTTCATCAAGAAACATATCCCTTACATGAATAGAACCTAATGACATAGTATCAGAGGCATCGTCGTCATATGGGTCACAAGAAAGAATGTATCTGTTACTGAATACCTTACCTGACCTATCCTTTTCTGGCATCTTGTATATCTCAATAGCTCCTTCAACCTTATTATCCTTAGTAGGAAACTCTCTGATAGGAGTATCATTTGTTATTTTGAACTCTACTTCTCCAGCAGGATTCATAATAAGTTTGCCTACATATACATCATCAAATGCATTAGGATTAGTATCTAACTGGTTCAATCTTTCCATTAAGTCAGATACAGGAAACATATTGACTCCTGCTTTAATAATAGCTTCTGCGGGAGTAATAGGAACCTCTGCAATAGTCTTAAGAATCGTATTAGGGTCAGATGAATTGTACTTCACCTTAAACCTGTTCATAAGTATCTCAACAAGAGCCTTTACTACATCGGAATTACCATCCTTATCATAGCATCCTTTCCTATTGACATATCCAGCAAAGAAGAATACAAAGTATCTTTTACCTTGACTGCTTTTATCATATACATTAGGCAAAGCATACATATTATAACCCATAGGGTTGTACATAATCTCCTGTGCTCCAGCAAAGTCAGAAGCATTATCTCCTGCTGTACCCTGCATATAGATTATACCAAATACGATATCTCCTTCTTGCACTGAAGGGAGGAGTACATTATACAAATCAACAAGTCTGGGGAATGTCCCGAATTCCTCAATTCCGATAAAAACTGCCCTCTTACCTCTTAACTTTGATTCATCATCCTTTGATGAAACTCCAAGAACAGAGTTCTTAGTTCCTTTCTCAATATCCAGTTCTACATCCTTATAACCCATTTTCCAAGTCATATCCTGTAAGGAAGACTTAAGTCTCTTTCTGGGGAACTGAGTATTTTCAGCACAGAAGTCAGCTATTGACACAAACTTATTTAATACACCATCCTTTGTAAGGAACTCCTTTTGATAAGCGGTAGCAATGGAATTGATGGATTCATGAGCTAATTCATTCTCTCCAAGTACAAAATTATGTCCAAGAATCGAAGCCATAGAGTACGATTTTGACTTACCCCTTGACGCTAATTCTGCTCCATGATTACCACCTAAGAAGTCATTGTATAATCCACCGTTTCTTGCTTGGTCTATATAATGAAATCTCCAGTATATACCCTCCCAGACTTCTGGAAAGTCTACAACCCTATCAGCTTGTTTGCTGTTCTTTCTTATCTTTGACTGTATAATCGGGCCATAGTTAAGATAGAAATACATAAAGCCTGTAACCCACTCTCCATCAGATGGTCTTACATACCCTTCCCAGCATCTTCTCTTTTCTTCCCTTATCCATTTACCAAATTCTGAATTAGGATTCCTGTTAGGTCTAAGACTGGTAAGAACTCCATACTTCTGATAATGAATTGCAGTAGGTCTGAAGTAATCCATATCCTCAAGTATATGAGGATTGACTAAATCCACTATTATCCTGCCCTTATCATCCCTTGGTCTGTCCTTAGCATATCCTCTATCAGGGGATATTAGCCTCCTTACAAATTCTACATTGTTAAGAATATCAAGTAACTGGTCTTGTACTTCCTGAGGAAGGGATGCCAACAATTCATCTGTTATTGGTGTCTGATATTTATTAACTGGTATATCCATTGTATTCTCCTTTTATAACCTGTTCATAAGAAGAAGACCCTATCCATCTGATAATATTTAGTGTAAGTTCCTTTTCCAAATCCCTTATTATAGCATCTTCCCATTTATCAGTTCCTTTAGCACTTGTACTATATTTAACAGTGATTACTCTTTCATGTAATCCACCTTCAACATACCATATTATCCATTCATATGTCTTAAGGGATTTTATAGCGGGATTCGAGTTAACAGTCTTCTGTAGTATCAAACTCGATTTACTTTCTATACCTCTTAATATTCTCTGTTCCTCTATATGTTTATTCAAACATCCTACTATATCTATTGCTTCCATATTTTAATCATCCAAACTGTCTTCCATTATAGCTTTTTCAGCTCCTCCTCTCATTCTACCATCTTCAATATGTTCTTTGGATAGAGCTTTCTCTGCTTTATTTAAATCCTCTACCAGACTAGGAATTAATTTAATAGTCGATGTAACAGACTGTAATGTATAAACAAGTTTGCCTTTATCATCTGTCTGACCTAAATTTATATCCCTTAACTGTTTCCTAAGTTTATCAACAGCTACCCTAGTATCTTCAAGAAGAAGCTCAGACATAGTTTTGAAACTACTATAGAACTCCATTGCTTCCTGCAACTGTTTATCAGGCTTCCATTCTTTAGGTAATCCTATAGCCTCTTTAATAGCTTTCATTCTTTCCTTTTCATCTGTAAGATACATATAGTCACTCTTGGTATCACAGAAGAAATATATAAAAGAGAACTCCATATCAGACCTGGTTTTTCCACTGCTTCTGTCCCTTGTATATATCTTCTTAAACGGTAATAACTTAAGTGCCTCAGGTTCTACTATAACCTGATAATTCTCATATCTAAATAATCTTAATCCCATACTGTATATATAAAATAAAAGCCTGCTAGTTTTATTCCTAACAGGCTTAATTATCATTCATTAATCCAATATCAACTTTTGTTCTGGAACTACCAGAGTTTCAACAGGTTTGTCAGGAACTTCTTCATAATCCTCTATTACAAAATCTATATCCCCTTCCTGTATTAACAGGCAATCTTTTCCATCAATAGTAACAACATTAAAGTTATACTTCATTTTGATTTCGTCACCTATAATACCATTCTTTAATGACTTCTCATTATGTTGAGGAACCATATATCTCTTAGGATTGATACAAACAAGGTCTCCTACTTTAACATCCATTACATTTCTACCTACAGAGATAACCTCTTGGTATTCTTTTAAACCTCCTTTGGCTCTTGTAGTATCTACAAGGTTAGTTCCCTGAATATACTGTTCTTCCTCATAGGTATTCATTGTTGTTACAATCCCTGTAAACAATGGCTTTATTCTTTTAACTTTCAGCATCTTTCTTCTCCCTTAATTCTTTTATGTATTTAAATCTTTTCTTAACTCCTATCATCCTATTATAAGTACAACTCAATTTACCTAAAGAAGGTATATTGAAGTTAGTCTTTAACTTACTGAACTCTTCCTCTGTAATATCATTCTTTAAAGGCAATTCTTTAATAGATTCATATATGAATCTCCAATATGCCTTATAGGTTCTAGCTACAATATATCTTGGAATACCAGTATCATCCGAAACCTTATTTACTATTTCAGAGTATGTCATTTCAGTTCAAAATAAAGCAGTAATCCAAAGGATTCTGCGTTCTCACTTATGTTAGGAATAAATCTTGGATTTATCTTATTATCTATCAGTACCTTACTCTTTCTTAATTTACCCATTATTACCTGAAAATGAGGGAAGGTCATATTACACTCTTCCCTTATTTTCCTTTTGGTATCCTCTCCCATAGTAACTCTATCAAGAATCTCTGTATCCTTTATTACCTTGCTTAACTCATATCTGTGTTTTACAAAGCAGGCTATTACTTCAATTTCCCTCTCAGTAAGCTTATGGAATGGTTTAAGAAATTCAAACCAATATCTAAAGAAGTTATCATCCAAAGAGGTAGGAATCCTAACTACATTATCTACATTCTTCATACTACCTCCTTACCTTCGTTTAACCTTCTACAGGAGTTTCAGATGCTTCTTCTGTTTGTTCATCCTCATCAGGTAAAGTGAGTATTTCAATAATCTCATCTGAGCAGGTTTCAACAAATTCTGAAGCAAACTTGCTTTCATTCTCTAATACCTTAAATAAGTAATCCAGTCTCTTGAACATATTGAATGCATTCATTTCATTCAATTTCTGTCTTGTAGACATTAATTCATTATGAAGGTTTCTTGCTTGTTCACTAAGTTGATGAGCTATTCCTTCAAGTTCCTCATAAGACATTTTCTTAGGCTGTTCTACTGTCATTTTAGGTTTAATTTCTTTCTCTTCCATCTTTATTTCTTTTTATTTAAGTATTTAACTCCGTATTTTTCTTCATACATTTTCTCCCATTCGCTAATATGAGCTTCTGCAATATCCGTGCTCCCACAATGGTCACAATAGTCAGATTCACCAAAAGCCCTGACAGCCAACGATAAGCACTGTTTACAATAAATGACAGGAACATCATTGTACTGCTGACAGCTCTCTGAATCTTTCTTTATATTCTCCATATATCCTCTTTTTTAGCTCATTGTTAGTCCTGCTATGAGCACCTTTCCTTTTACAGGTATTAGCCCTATTGTTAAAAGGTCTCTTAGGAGCCATTACTCCAATATCAGTTACATGCCCTCTCCTTATAGCTCTAGCAACAGATTTATACTTTCTGACTGCATCAAAGTTCTTAAGTCCTCTGTTATCTTCAAGGTACTTTTTGAACTCTTCCTCACTCATTAGCTCTCTTTCAACTTTCTTCTCAAGAAATTCTCTCTCTTTCATAACCTATTATTTATTCATAATACACCAATATCCATTGTTCATTATCCTTAGTGAGAGTAACAATACTTTCATGTTTAACTCCTATACTGTTAGCTTCTTCAACTAAACTTCTAAGGCTTACTGAACTTAATATAATCATTCTTTCTCCCATATTCTATACCTGTTAATAAGGCCTTACATCACATAAACTGAATAAGAACTTATACTTATTTATGTTCTGAATAAATGTTTCACACTCAGAAGTAATACCCTTATATACTGTTTCCTCAGGAATCTTATCATAGAATGCCAAAGTATGGTTTCTAACTTCCTCGATAAAGTCAGTGGCATTTAATACACTGCTTGGAGTACCTGTAATTACATTAGGGGACATTTGCCCTAATATTCCCATATATCCTTCAGCCAATCCATCCTGATAATCCTGCAATACTTCAAGGAAATCATCAAGATATACATGTATATTCTTCTTGGGAGCTGCCCAATGCAAGTTCTTGCATTTAGTCTTCCAACCTTCCAATCTGTTTAAGAATCCAATAAAGAATTCTGAAGTATTTCCTCCTATTGTAATAGGTTTATCACTTGCTGGGAATACCTCTAAAAGACTTTCATTATAGTCCATAATATTCTGTTTGTTTTAATGTTACAAAGATAAGTATTTAATATGACATATGCAAGAAAAATGAGATAATTATTTCATCTTTATTGCTATTTTCTTGTTATCAATAAGAGGAAATATACCATGCTCACTTGATAATCTCTGAACAACTTTCATCATAACCATCCTATTACTTTCTCTGGTATCAGTATGGTCTTTAATATAAATCCATTGATTTCCCCTGGTAAAGAACTCCTGTACATAACTGTCTACCAGTCTAGTAGTTCTTCCTGTTGCTCTTGCTTCTTCCATATTGTATCATATTTATTATTAACCCCAACTAATATAAGGGAGTGCAAATTGCACTGCCCAAGCATCTTAATCAAGAATTACTCATTGGAAATAAATACATTTCCTGTATATCTCCATGCATAATCCTGTGCAGCTAAATTAAAATAAACCTTGGCTGCTTTCTTCATTAAATTAAGAACTCTTTTCATACTAATAAAATTTGAAGTTAAATAGTATGTTCCCCTGTTAGGAATCGAACCTAACCCCACAGATTAAAGGTCTGTTGCCTACACCTGTTTGCTACAGGGGAATTAATTAATTACGTGCATCAGTAGGATTGATAATAGCTAAGTTAACAGCATTATTCTCAATTCTTTCAACTGCTTTTTCACCAAACTCAATAGTAAATATTGTACCAATCATACTTGAAAATACAGCCTTATCTGCCTTTAACTTCTCCTCCAATTCCCTTACTTTCTGCCTTGCCTTATCCAATTCATCCTGAGTATCCAAGAGGGATTGATAATCCTTCCTTATATAGACCTCAGCATCACCTGACATAAGCTCAGGATAAATCAGATTAACTTTCTTTATTACCCTTTTATCTTCTACATTAACTACCATATTACTCCAATTTAATTGCTGGGATAAAAGGAATCGAACCTTTATCTCTTGATTAACAGTCAAGTGCATAAACCTTCCAGCTATATCCCAATAATAAAGGGGAAGTTATTACCTCCCCTATTTATAATCAAAAAAAAAAAAACTATGAGAAACAAATCAGTTTGAGGGAAAGAGAAGAACGAACTTCTAAGTATACCAAGTAGTAAAGGATACTCAATATACTCAAACCTATGTTACATTCCCTTGCCTGTTCAACGCTTTAAACAGGACTTCCTAGAGACTAATATTATATGTACAAGGAGAGGGACTCCAACCCTCAACCAATGCCTTAGAAGGGCATTGCTCTATGCAGTTGAGCTATCCTTGCTTATTAAAATGTTTATCATAAATAGTCTTACCATAAACCCCAATAGCTGTACCTGCAACAAATGTTCCAGCAGCAATCAATGTTGTATAAAACGGCAAATACTTAATAGCAAGTAATACACCTATAACTACACCTGCTGTAATACCAGCAATAATCAATTTGTCTTTAACCTTCATATTATATTCTATTTAAAATGACTCTGCAAAGATATGTAAAATACTTGAATCCTGCAAGCTTTTTCCTGTTTATTTTTCATTCTCCTTTAAATATATCCTGTTATTCTAGGGGTATAATCAGTTAAAGGAATTAATTATAACCTCTGAATTCATACAAATTACCCAACAGGGTATAATATTAGCAAAGAGATTTTCATCCCATAGAATTCTTTTTAAACATTAAGCTGGAAACCAGATTCTTTTCTCTTATCTATAGAGAGACCCTGTCGGGCTCTTTTTCATCCGACAGACCTCACTGGAGACCAGTGAATCTTTATACTTAGCTTGAGACCCGTTTATATATTATTAGTTCTCACTCTTGTTATCCCTAGGATAGATTGCCTGTGCCCTACTAATGGTATCCGCTGCTTTCCCATGCTGGCTCTATCAATCCCTTACTAGGTATAAAGGTTCTTATGTAGAAAATGAATGATAATATACAAGGAAATACTTGCTATTTTCTTTCAGAGGGCAAATATAAGTAAAATAAATGACATATGCAAATATTGGCCTAAACAGTTAACTTAAGTTTACCTATATTATCATTCTGTAACGTATTTAGTGCTACATCATTAAATAACTGTTGTATTATCTCAGGCTTATACCTATTAAGTATATTGAAATCCTTAGCATTCTTCTTGAGTTCCTTAATATCCTTCTCACTCCATTCTTGAGCTGGGTCTATCTTATTGGCTTCCCTTAACTGCATCAGCCTAGAGTATATTTCATCAGGTCTGTCAAGGTATGGAGTATCAGAAGTATCTTCAGTTCCTATAATATCAGCTATCTTCTGTTTCTGTGGAATCTTGCCTGTTGCATGTGAATCCTCATGTAATTTACTTGAAGGATTATCATCCCTTAACCATATGGCATGAGATACAGGAGAATATTCCCCACCTATTATATTACCATTTGGAAGAGTAGCATTAACTCTTTCCTTAGTCCTTTTACCATAATCTATTGCTCTCTGATAGGACTCTAGCTTAGCTTGTTCAGGAGTTTTATCAGGAGTAACAAATACAGGGTTTGATTTACTATACATATCAGCTCCATATGCCTGAGGGGAAGAGAATACCCTTGCAGATTCCCTCCTTTGTTTCTGTAACTCTAACTGACCATTACCTAACTGGTCATTGTATCTCCCAGTAGATAATCTTTGAGTATTCCATTCATCCAAGAACGGGTTACTATTTACTTGCTGAGTGAGGTCTCCCCCATCAGCAAACTCATTAAACTTTTCTGCTATTTCAGAAGGACTTATAACCTCATTCTGAACTGCTACCTTTATAAAGGCAGCTTTATCTTTCATTGATAATTCTTCCCATTTCATTCTATTAAAATATATTATGTGCAACATTCTTGATTTAAGCTGCAAATATACTAAATTAAATCCATAAAACCAAATGGTGAATAATATAACTATCAGAGTAGAAGAATACATTAATCCATCCCTTCCATTCTTGCTCTATCTTCATTCTTTTTCTTTGATATTTTTTTTTTATTCTAAATTTTTTAAACATCCATTTTATTTGTATGAGTTGGGTGTAACTACACAACATTCCCCCCGTTGATTGGCGGATTGGGATATTCCCCCGCCTAACTTAAATACAGTAACATTATGGCAACGTTCTTAGGCAAAGAAATCAAGAGTTATGAATCCAAGTGGGAAATCATCAAGTCTTCAATCATGAAGATAAGTAAGAAGGAACTGAAGAAAGTTCAAGAGATAACAGTCCATCAATCAGAGTTTGATGAAGGTCAACTCTATGCAGTAATCAAACTGGATGAAGGCTGTGTGTCATTCACCATTGACCTCAAGGCAGCTAAGAAGCTGGAAGAAGGGGACAAACTTGACCCAGCATCAATCCTGGTGTACAAGATGACCAATGGGGAAAAGGAAATCACCAGACTCTATGGGGAAGCACTGTAGGAAGAAAGGCACTATTGTGCCTTTTTTCTTGTAAAACAACACACTATTTTCTCCATTCTTTGGTAGGAATACCAGAGATAAAACAATATTTAGTCCAACTCCTTAATCCTTATACATTATGTTCCTGATGATATTATATATTACAATCCATCTTATATTAGTATTCTGGTGGTTAAACTCTGATTGGTAATGGAAACATCTCGTAAGGGATGTATTATTATAGATGGAGATTATCTTATATATAAGGTACACGTACATTATATTATATAGAGCCTAAGTTAAAATGTTATATGTTTATTGTATTATGAGGAAGAATAGTCTGGTACTTAGAGTATCAGGCTGTTCTTTTTGAAGAAAAACAATACAACATTCTTTCCATTCTTTGGGGTACAGACACTTGGAAGTATCCCAATATTGTCAAACTATTAAACTATAAAACTATGGGATTTTTAGATTCATTGAGAACCTATGCAGGTTCATGGTCAGTTACAGAGAAAAGTAAGTTAGCAGCTAGTGAAATCAAGTTGGTTGATTCAGTAGAAGTAGTAAGTTCAGATTACGGCTTAAGCATGTGCTTCATGATGAAAGCTGGAGGTAGAAAGTATGTTTCATTATCTAGGGATTGTGAGCTTTCTGAAGGGGATATTGTAGACCCTAAAAGTATAGAAATCCTTACACTCGAGAGAGATGGAGACGAACCTATTTACAGAGCAGAAGGAGAAGCTAAGTAGTTAAAATTAAGTTAAAAGTAGTAGTAAATTGAGGATGGTTAACGAAGGTTAAGAATTCAAGATTTATTACTACTTTTTTACTTTAAGTAAACGCTGTAAGTCATTGATACTCAGATGGTTATGGGGTTATCAAAAAACCCCAAACTATCCTCTTTTTGTGCTACATACAGCTACTTAGAGCATTTATAATCTATAATACTTTATACTGCCAACTTTCAATTAATCCATTCCCATTTTGCCCATTTTCAACTCAGAATTTAATCAATTTACATACATAATTCATCATTTTATACCCATAATTAATGAGAAAACGTATAAATCGAGCAGCTACTGCCAGCAGTAATAACTACTCAGCTTCAAGAAAAGTGCATATTGCATACCTTGAAGAGAATCATAGAAGGAATAATGCACTCTTTATGAGTATCCTCTCAGCTCCTATAGCCCCTAAATCAGACCTTCAATCCTTTGAAGAAGGAGTAAGGAGACAGATAGAATTGTATAAATTAATTCACCAATAAAACTCTCAATCAATGGATACATTATTACCTTATATACTACAGGGAATCATATATGGATTACTTGTAGATGCATTACTATTTCTTATACTCTCACTTATAACTGCATCGACTGCATGGTATAAGACAGAAAATGGTAAGTTAATTATGATTCTCCCTATAATAATAGGGTTCATAATTGGAATAGTTTACACTATAAAGGATGCACTATGATAACACTAATTAAATACTTGCTAAAAGGAGTCCTGATAGGACTCTTTGTAGCTGGCATCATATATCTGTTAGGATTAATAATAACCCTTGATACACTCTGGTTATGGAAGCCAGAATATATGATAGGGCTGGTATTAATCATAATAGAAATGATAGTCTGTTTGGTATTTGGATTTGCAGGAGCAATGGTTGAACTTGATTACTGATATAATATATGATACCTATAATATTATCAACTATAGCATGTGCTGTTCCAGGAATAGCCATGCTTATTTTCTTAAAGAACGAAGGTTATTTAAACACTAAAAAATAAAAGAATATGGATAGAATACTTGTAGTATTTAGTAACAACAGATGTATCTCTCGTTCAGAGGCAGCATCTTTAAAGAAATATGCATTCTTGTACAGTGGTAAACAATGCCTGTCAGTAATGGACAGGATAATGTCACCTGATTATACTACTCCTATGATTGTAATACAGATAGACAAAGATGTACCAAGTCTTACCTATGCAGGAATGTGCCTTAAACTGTTAAGGATATATAGTATAAATGACAGAATTATTTATCCTACTACTGAACTTCCTCCCATTGAAAAGCCGATTACTGTTTCATTGGAAGAAGCAAGAGAATGGTATAATGGGCCTAATTCTACTTTGAAAGCTCTTGCATTAAAGGCATTCAGTGCATCTGATTTAGAGCTGGATTGGGATACTGTTAAGGAACACATGAATTATAAAGTAGTAGACCAGCTCATTAACTGTCCCAAATGGTTGGAAAAAAGAGCAAAGGCTTTCATTAAACTTGAAGTAATAGCCAAATATTTCAATGGAGATTGGAAGAAACAGGCAGTAGAGGATGGCTTCTTTATATCAAATAGGAGTAGTAATACCATAGGTCAAAATACTCAAGTAGGAGAATATTATGTCAACAAACATTCTGCGGTTATACAGGCTGAATTGACATATTTCAAAAGAATCAAGGATGCTATGGCAGCTATAAGGATGATGGAAGAAGATATAAAGTATCTTTTCTAATTAGACTCATCGTTTGTTTTTTATCAAATACATTGAAGACAGCTTGCTTGTGAAAGTAGGCTTTCTTTCATATTCCCATAGTTCAACGGATAGAACGATAGTTTCCTAAACTGTAAATATGAGTTCGATTCTCATTGGGAATACTAACATTAAAACTATATAACAATGGAAGAGAGAATAATAAAACTAGAGACAGCATTATTATTGAGTAAGAAAGGATTCTGTCATGGAAGTCCTTTCTTTTATAACTGTTCTGACAGGGTAATGCACTCAGATAATCCTAAGACAGTCTATATAAATGGACTGGAAGTAGATTATATTGAAGCTCCTACCCAATCCCTTGTACAGAAATGGTTAAGGGAGAATAAAGAAAGGATGGTTATAGTAGGCATGGACTATAAAAATATAGACCACACTCTTGTATATACTGCCAATATGGTTGTAAATGACGACCCTACTAACCCTGAGGCTATTGAAGGGACAAAGGCCTTTGAAACCTATGAGGATGCTCTTGAAGAAGGACTCATAATGGCTTTAAATACATTGCCAGATGCCGACAATAAGTAAAGAGAAGTACCGTATTCTCTCAAGAAGATGTGAGAAAATACCTCATAGAATACGTGAAAACAAGTATGGGGTCTGCTGGTGCACAATATGTGGCAGACTCTTTACTTCATCCTCTATAAAATCAACTCCCTTACGATACTCTTGATGATAAATCATTGAGGGCGTCTCTTGAGCAATGTTTTCAGTTTCAGGATGGATGGGAGATAATCCCTGATACTGATAGATGTGTGGGATAAAACTATATTGTATAACAGAAAAAAAAAAAACAATGAAAAGAGAAAGAAGTATTGAGGAAATCATCTCAATTGTAAAAGTTAACGTAGGAAAAGAAGTAAAATGTTCTATGGGGCAAATTGGTAGAAAGGTAATTGCTGGGTACAGACAAGGAAACATTAATGGTAATTTCGGTATATTGATAGGATTTCCTGATTCCTGTACAGCAGGCTGGGGATGCCCTATAGCAAGTGATGTCATTTTATTTAAATGTAAAAGCTATTGGTGGGTGGAACCTAAAGTTCTGTTAAATGAAAATCCTTATCTTGATTGTGATGTACAGAATAAACCATTGAACCTTGTAGAAATATTGAAGGATGTTCCTCTTGGTACAAAGCTGTATTGCCCTGTATATGGAGAGGTTGCTTTAGAGGAAATAGACTATTGTGCAGATTATCCAATAATGTTCACTTTTGGATCTGTTACAAAGGAGGGAAAATTCTACGAGGGCTATGAAGATGGAGAATGTATGCTGTTTCCCTCAAAAGAGAATAGGGATTGGAGCAAGTTTGTTCCTCCTTTGAAAGACTTGGAGATTGATACTCCTATATTCTTATCTCACGATGGAGAACAATGGCTTTTCAGATATTATGCTGGAAAGGGGAGATACTTTGGAGACGGTAAAACCAGTAAAAGTAAAGGTTTATTCACTCTTGGTATTTGTGAGTTCTCATATGTAGTCCTTGCAAAGGATTTCTGTTTTGATAATCCTACCTGTAATACAGCCAAGTCTATTAAAGCTTCATTGCCATGTGGTTAAATCTGATGCTTGAGTTCTTCTTATTAGGATTGATAGGAGGACTCTTGGGTATATTCTATAGGAATTGCCTGAAACCTAGGAATATGATATTCAATTGGTGGTACTATAATGTCTTAGAGCATTGGGTAATTGAAGGACACTTATGTGTTGCCACTAAGTGGGATAAGTTCAAAAGATGGATTGCATTTCCATTAGGATATTGTATCTATTGCAGTGCAACTTGGATAACATTCTTCCTATGTATAATATACCTTTCAAGTTGGGAAGTTCTACCTAAATGGCAGGATATTCTGATAGGAATTATATTTGCCAGTGGTATCCAGCATTTAGTAGTATGTATAGCATGCAGGTTCCTTATAAAGGGGCATCATGATTTGGATAATGATATAGAATAAGTTAAAATAATGTTAAACTCCTCTTTATATTTGCATATATCGGGGAGTTTACTTTACTTTGCAAAGTAATAATCAATTAAAGGAGATAAATGAAATGAATAAAGTAAATCCGTCAATAAAGAAATCAACTAGATTTGATACTGAAAGATTGGCTGGTGGTTCAGGAGCTTTAGTAGCTAAACAGAATAATACAGCATTGTTGAAAAGAGCAGTCCTCGCTAATTTATTATGGGAGGATATAGCTTATATGGATGGAGAATCTGTAGCTGATGAAATCAAGAGATTGATACCATTATGCCCTGCTGAAGATGTATATGATATAGCTTTGGCTGCAAGAACAGAACAGAAGTTAAGACATACTCCATTGTTCCTTGCATCAGAAATGTGTAAATATCCTGAACATAAACTATTTGTTTCAGACTTGTTGCCTAGGATAATTACAAGAGCGGATATGCTTGCTGATTTTCTTGCTATTTATTGGAAGGAAGGTAAGAAACCTATTGCCAATCAAGCAAAGAAAGGTCTTGCGGAAGCCTTTCATAATTTCAATGAATACAAGTTTGCAAAGTATGATAGGGAATCGGAAATCAAACTGAGGGATGTTTTATTTCTTGTTCATCCTAAACCGAATAATGCAGATGAGGAAGCTCTCTTCAAGAAGATTGCAGAGAGAAATTTGAGGACTCCCGATACATGGGAGGTAGCATTGTCAGCAGAAGGGAATAAGAAAGAAACATGGGTCAGATTGATTGAAGAAGGTAAGATAGGAGGACTTGCAATGCTGAGGAATATATCAAATATGATGAAAGCAAGTGTACCGATAAAAGTTATTGAAGAGGGACTAAACAGTATTCAATCTTCAATGCTCTTACCTTTTGATTTCCTTAAAGCATTCAAACAGAATCCTCAGTTTAGAAGACAGATTGAAGATGCAATGTTAAGTTCTTATGAACACCTTCCTAAACTTCCAGGCAGAACTCTATTTATATTGGACTGTTCAGGTTCAATGACAGCAAATCTGTCATATAGGTCTCAGCTTACAAGGCTTGATGCTGCAAAAGCTATGGCTATGCTGGCTATAAACCAATGTGAGGATTATGAGCTTGTATGTACAGCAGGAAATGATAGTAGAAAAAAAGGAGCTCACACAATAATCAATTATCCCTCAAGAGGATTTGATTTGCTAAGACAGATAGATGATACAAGTCATTTGATAGGTGGAGGAGGAATATTCACAAGACAATGTTTGGAATGGTGTAAGAGTAAATATGCAGCAGGGGAACCTTTTGAGAGAATAATAGTATTCTCTGACTCTCAGGACTGTGATTATCCTGAAAAGAGAGTTCCCAAACCATTTGGGAAATACAATTATATCTGTGATGTTTCATCAGAACTTAAAGGTGTAGACTATAAGGGAATATGGACAGCGGAAATAAGTAGTTTCAGTGCACATTTCCTTACCTATATTGCAGCTATGGAAGGTCTGGAAAATAGATTTGAGGAATAAGATAAAGAAAAAGTACCATTAGTGATTATTAGGGTTACTTCTATAATAATTTGAACAGGTCAAAACAATACCCTAATGACTGTTCTATGGTACTAATATGAAGGGGATAGCTCAGTCTGGTAGAGCACGTATAATACTGTATCTATTGTTATCATCTTTGGATGTATTGCTGATACAGTTACTTCAGGCTTTTAACCTTGTGGTCGTAGGTTCAAATCCTACTCCCCTTCCTATAGGGGCATGTTACTCTCTGGTATTTCTAATGAACCTAGGATTAATTAGGATATCAACAGGTGGGAGAGTATCTTATATCTCTGAAATGCAAATAGGAGATTAATAAGTGAGGTTCGAGTCCTCCATGCTCCTCAATTAAAGAAAAAAAAAAATAAGATTAGTGTATTTAACGCTTACTTCAATTAATCAGTGCAGAATATAAAAATAGCGTTATAACTGTTCTACCTTATTATCAAGCCTACTATTCAATAAAAAGAGTAGTAGGCTTTCTTTATTTATAGGATACTGTGTTATTATATATGAATAATGAAGTTAAAGTAAGTCTTACTGTTGTTCTTCCAGGAAGAACTATGGTAAGCCAGCAGGTGGCTGAAAACAAACCATTAGAGAGCTATGATACCATTGTAGTTGAACTTTGGGATAAGGAAGTACAGAAAAGGGAAAGGATGTTTGTAAAAGTAAGAAAGTCTATTCCTGCCAAACAGTCTATCAATCTTTCTGTGGATGCCTATAAATATATGGTGTCTGATGAAGCCCCTTATTTTATTAAGTCAAAGGTCTGGAAAGCCATGAATATAAAGAACAGACTTGAAGCTCACTTACAGAAGATTTGTGAACAATTAAATGGTATATCATATACCTATGAGGTGTTAAACTAAAAAAAAAAACATGGGAATAACAAAATGGACTCCTGAAATGGAGACAGAATTAAAACATTGTATAGAGCAACATGGGTGGTCATTAGGCACAGAAGCATTTAGAGCTTTACATCCTTCAATGTCTTATAGTGCATGTGCAAGCAAATGGTACATGTTCAAAAATAATGGAGCTACCCATAGAAACCCTCGTGGAAAAGCAAGACTTCTAATCAGGGATAATATTGAGTTCATTAAAGAAGTAATATCTGAAAATCCTGATAACTTAAGAAGAGCTTTCAACATTATATCCAGAGAATTGAATATTGGAATTTCATATGTACAGGGTTGCTGGTATAATCATGAAAATTCTCCTATGCATAGAAGTAGGATAGGAAGCTGCTTTATGACTGTTGGCAAAAGAATGGGTGACAATACCAAGAATATAGCAGGAGATGCTTCATATTCTGTTGATTCTAAGGTATATGAGAAAGCTATTAAGAGGACTCTTAAGAACATTATACATGATAAGTAATCAACTGTATTATTAAAGAGAACTGTGTTATTTATTAAGGTAGTAGTAATTCTGTTTGTTGTAGTTTGGGTTATAATATCCTTAAAGAGATATAAGCCTAAGATTGAGATTGTAGAATCATATAATACTATAATAGTATTACTATGGTATAATAAAAAAGACTGGTTTGGGAGTATTACCCGAGCCTATAAAATATTGTTTGAAATATGAAGAAATTTCTATTGATTTATAGTATCCTCATTACAGCTGTATTTGGATTCTATTTTCTGTATAAGGAACATAAGGCAGTACCGGAATCTATGGAAGTAGGAGTAGTATTAGCCCAACCTGAGTTCCTGTTTAAGGAACTGAATGATTCCATACTTATGCTGGCTTGTGAACACTATGGCTTAAAGGAGCCTAAGATAGTAACAGCCCAAGCTATATTGGAGACAGGGTGGTTCAGGTCTAAAGTATTCAGAGAATATAATAACCCATTTGGACTGTTCAATAGCAGGACTATGCAGTATTTCAGATTCAGGCATTGGTCTGATGCTGTTATAATGTACAGGGATAATATACAGAAAAGACTCAAGAGGAATGAGGACTATTATAATTTCCTTAAAAGGATAGGATATGCGGAAGACGAAGATTATATCAATAAAGTAAAGGCTTTAACTGATAGTCTTAGATGATAAAGACAAAAAAAAAGTTTATGGAAATCAAGAGATTGAATATAAAATGGATTGATAAGGAAAATTTCATTTATACAGATAAAGAAGGGAAGGAGTTTTCCTACAAATGGATAGATGGAGGGAAATATTTCTCCAATAGAGGGGGACAGGCCAACGACCTTATATTTGATAGGGCTGTAGGAAATAAAGAGCAGAAGAGGCAATTCACACAGGAAGTTCTTGGGTATTGTGAAGGAGGGGATTTTCCTGTATGTTATTCCCTTGAAGATGCTACCAAATTAGTAAATGCCCTTAGAAAAGAATATCCTTGCTCAATTACTTCCTGTATAGTTGAAGACGAAGATGATGAAATAAAGCTTGATTTTTGTATTTAATAACAAAAAAAAAAAGATGAAAATTATGAAAAAGTTAGAAGCATTAGCAAAAGGTTTAATCAAGGATTATCAGGTAGAGAGTAGAATGAAAAGAATCAACAGTGCAGTTGAAATGGCTAAGTTGAATCTTGAAGATGAAATCAATAAGATGAAATCAGAATATGAGGATTTGGAAGTATTACTTGCTACTGATGGCCCTATTGAAGATACCATCCAAAGGATGTTCAAGATTACTCAGGGTATCAGAAAGAATGAGAAAGCTCTTGTTGATTTGAAGGCTGTAGTATCATCCTTGAATGAAGAAGTTGAAGCTGATAAAGTAAGCAAATGACAAGGGAAGAGGTATCTAAGAAAGCAGTAAAACTAATGGAGGGCAATAAGAATGTTGCCCTTCAATGGGCTACTGGAGTAGGTAAATCGAAAGCTGCCCTTGATATAATCCAGAGTCTTAAAGATAAAGGGGAATTAAGTAAGGGAGTATTACTCTGTTATGCCGAGAAACCTCATTTAATGAATTGGATGAATGAATTCAGGAAATGGGATAAAGATGGACTACTTGCTTTGGTAACTCCTACAACTTATGCCTCTTTAAAGAATCGTACTGGGGAAGAATACTCCCTTATAATCCTTGATGAAGGACATCATGCAGGTTCCAATCTTAGACTTGATATCCTTTCCTTGATTAAATCTGACCATGTTCTCTTATTATCAGCCACTCTACATGATGTTATTGTACAGGACTTAGAACGTATATTCGGAAAGTTTGTTAACTACAAGATATCTTTAAAGGATGCAGTAAAAGGAGGGATACTTCCTGAACCTAAGATATTTGTGATACCTTTGGAGTTGGATGATTATTATCCTATACATCAGGTTATACAGACAAGAGGGGCAAGTAAAAAGAGAGTTACAGTCAAGTGTACTTATGCTGAAAGGTGGAAATATCTGAAAGATAAGAAGAACTATCCCAATATTAAACTTATAATGAGCTGTACTGCCAAAGAGAAGAATAGTTTCCTTACAGAACAATCTGACTACTGGTATAAGCAGTTTGTAAGAGTGAGAAATGAGGCTATAAAGAATAAATGGCTTCAGATTGGGTCTGAAAGGAAGAGGTTCTTAGGGGAATGTAAGACAGATATATCAAAAGTTCTATTGAGGAAACTCAAGAAGAAAAGGTATATCTGTTTCTGCTCCAGTATAGACCAAGCTACAAAGTTAGGAAAAGATAATGCCATACATTCTGAGAGAAAGAATTCCCTTGAGATAATAGAGAAGTTCAATAACAAGGAGATAAATAATCTCTTTGCTGTAGGAATGCTACAGGAAGGACAGAATCTTGAAGGAATAGAGGCTGGAATAATCATCCAGCTTGATGGTCAGGAAAGAGGTTTTGTACAAAAGGCTGGAAGGGCAATGAGAGCAGAATCTCCTCTAGTATTCATTCTTTATTATAAAGGAACAAGGGATGAGGATTATCTCAACAATGTACTGTTGGATAAAGTAGATACCCAGTATGTAAAAGAAGTTGAAGACATTTATGAATTAGAGGTATGATAGTAACAATAGATGAACAAAAGTGTGAGAAGAGTGGAATATCATTTCCTCAGGTACTAGCTATACTGTTGGTAAAGTCTGGTGTAGAACTTCCTAAGTTATTTACAGAATTGGAGGAAAAGAAGATTCTCGTAAGGGATGATATATTTGGAGGATATCTGGTAACTCAAAGATGGGATGATATAGTATCCAATATCATATTGGATTCTGATAAGGGAAGTCAGTCTGTAGACAGGCTTGATAACCTTGCAACAGAATTGATGAAGATATTTCCAGAAGGAAGGAAAGAGGGGTCTTCACAATATTGGAGAGGCAATAGGAAAGATATTACTTTGAGGTTGAAGAAGTTCTTTAAGCTTTATGGCAATAAATGGAAAGACAGGGAGATACTGGATGCAGCCAGAAGATATATTGAATCATTCAATGGGAACTATTCTTATATGAGAGTATTGAAGTATTTTATATGGAAGGATGAAAGGAAGATGGATGAAAACGGGGATATGTATATTGACCCTAAATCTGACCTTGCAACCTTGCTTGAGAATGAGGATACCGTACTTTCAGGAGACTGGACTAGTGAATTAAATTAAATGGAATATGGCTGAAAAAGATAGCTTTGATAGGGCTCTTGAGAAGTTAAAGGAAAGAAGAAAGAGGATACTTGAAGGTAAGATTAACTGTATTCCATTATCCTTTTCAAGGCTTAGAGCATGGCTTCCTGGTATAGAGAAGAAAAGATATAATATCATAACTGCCAATCAGAAGGTAGGAAAGAGTAAACTAGCAGATTACATATTGGTATATGAGCCTTTCTTCTATGTATTGGAACATCCTGAGCAAGTAAGATTGAATATACTTTATTTCACTCTTGAAATGGGCAAGGAAGAGAAGTTCTATGAGTTTCTGTGTCACTTGTTATTCAGATTGGATAATATAAGGATATCCCCCACAGACTTAAAGAGTACATCTGCTGACAGACCTGTTCCTGAGAATGTTATAGAACTGCTTGAATCCGAGAAATATCAGAGATATATTGACAAGTTCAAGGAAACTGTTATCTATATAGACCATGAAAGGAATCCTACAGGAATTCAGAAGTATATATGGAATTATATGCTTGAAAGAGGAAAATTCCATTATAAAACCAGTAAGAGAAAGAATGCTGACACAGGTATAGTGGAAGATACTCAGGTCATAGATTACTATGAGCCCGATGACCCTGAAGGATATGTACTGACAATATTAGATAATTACTCGAATCTTTCAAGTGAGAATGGACTGAATAAAATGCAGACCATTGAAAAAATGAGTAAGTATGCTATTCAGTTAAGGGATATTTTTGAACTTAATTTTACTGCTATCCAACATCAGGCTCAGGCTCAGGAAGGAATCGAGAATCAAAAGCTGAACAAGATGATGCCTTCTTCTGATGGTCTCGCAGATTGTAAGACAACGACAAGAGATGCTAATTTAGTATTAGGGTTATATAGTCCTTATAAATATGGTTTAAGAGAGTATGAGGGATATGATATTACCCAGTTCAAGAACAATATAAGATTTATGCAGGTTATTGAGGACAGGGATAACGGAGCAGGAGGACAAATATGTCCTTTATTCTTCGATGGAGCTGTAAGCGTTTACAGGGAATTACCTCTCCCTAATGATAAGAATGCTTTAACTGAGTATGTAACTTATGCCAACAGTATTAGTAGAAAGAGGAGCAGTCCTACATTCTTTACTGTAGGAAGTAAGGGTAAATCTAATTCTAATTGTAAAGGCTTGCTTAAATGGATTAAATGCACTATCTTTGCAGGATTTAAAATAAATAAAAAGAGAAAGGAAAAGTAATGGCAAACATTTGTATTGTCGTAGGTAAAACAAGTACAGGCAAATCAAGCAGTATCAGAGGCTTGAATCCTAAGGAAACTATAGTTATCAATGTACTGGGAAAGAAACTCCCGTTCAAAGGAAGCAACTCCCTGTATAGTGAGGAACAGAAGAATTTCTTTAGGGTGGAGGAATATACTGATACTATCAGATTGCTTGAAAGTATTGACAAGGGAGCTGCTCATGTAAGGAATATAGTATTGGATGATGCTATATTTATCATGTCCAAAGAGTTCTTTAAGAGAGCTAAAGAGACAGGCTACGGGAAGTTTACGGAATTAGCCCAGCATTTCCAGCAGATTATCTCTGTATGTGAGAAAATGAGGGATAATATTAATGTATTCTTCTTACTTCATGCAGAAGAACTTATCAGTGACAAAACCATTGTAGGGTATAAGATTAGGACTATTGGTAAGTTACTTGACGACCAGTACAATCCTATGGAAGTAGTTCCTATGGCTCTATTCTCTGATGTTAGATTTAATCAGCAGGGAAAGCCTGAATATGGTTTCTATACTCATACTACCATTGAAAACGGTATAAGGATTCCAGCTAAGTCTCCTGATGGAATGTTTGAAAAGGACTGGATTCCTAATGATTTGGGTCTCGTGGTAAAAGCCATAAATGAATATTATGGATAGGACAGAAATAGTAAGACTCTCTCATGCATATAATTCAGGTACGTTAACAACGGAAGATGTCTCAAAATTTCTCCTTTCATATTGTATTGAGAAGGGCAAAGATGAGCTGTTAAGCAGACAATTCATAGCCTTTATTATGTTCAGTCATAATGAACTTCCATTATTTATTTATGTACTGGGATTATATGAAAGGGAGTTTACTATCTGTAAATTATGTAGACCTGACAAGAATAAACCTGGAACCAGGATATTGGTTTCGGTTTATTGAGATATAAGATAATGAAAAGAAAAAACAAAGAGAAAACAAAAGTATGAAAACATTAAGTAGAACAGAACTGGCTATAGTAAAAAGAACAGCCATGAATGTTAAGAGTTCAAGAATCAAAAGAGCTAAACTTGAAGCAAAGATTGCAGAACTGACAGCGGAACTGGAATCTTGTGACAGAGTGATTGATGCATTTGAACAACCAGTCATTACAATGACAGGGGGATTTACATCAGAACAGGTACTTGCAGGGGAAATGGAACTTCCAGAGGTTGAAGAAGTAAATCTTGAATCAGTCAGCGAAGATGAGAAAGCTCCTGAAACTGAGGTAATGGCAGGAGATTACAGTCCTGTAAATGAACTTGCAGAAGGTACAGCTGTAGGAGCTGATTTGCCCTTTGAAGTTTAAGAATCAATATAATTATTTACGCCATTTAAAAGTAATATAAGAACATGGGAGTTAAAATTGGAAAACAATCAGTAGAAGGAGGTTTTGACCTTTATTCAGGAGTTGGAGCTGTTAATGTTATAGCAGTTAATCCTAACAAAGAAGAGCTTGTAGCCTTAGGACGTAATGTAGAGGAAGAACCTGAATATACCTTCAAAAATGAGGATGGTTCCGAATTGCAAAGGGTTACATTCTATGTAAGGACTGACCCTGAAAGTAAGGTAAACAACGGAATTGATGTAACAGTTCCTATCTCATTTGCTTTAGGCAAATCTATTAGAGTAGGGGCTACATCAGGTAAAGTGCAGGTTATTGATAAGTATGGCAGAACTGCATGGGTAACAAAAGAGCAATATGAAGCAAAGGAAATTCCTGTTTATTCAAACGGGCCTGCAAATATTGACAAGGATTATAGAGCTGCATATGTAGGGGAAGAAGCTCTTGTAGACTTCTTGATTCAATGGTTGAATGTTCCTGGACCAGCATCTTATAAAGATGGTAAGTGGATTATGAAGGAAGCAGACAAACTGGTTGACTGTGAAGTCTCACTTAATATGACTGCATTGCTTGCAGGAAATGTTAAGGAGTTAAAGGACTTGATTGCTCTTGCTCATGGCTATGCTGTCAAGGCTGCTTTCGGGGTAAGGACTACTGATGAAGGCAAACAATATCAGGCAGTATTTACAAGAATGTTTGCCAAGAACGCTGTTACAAACTACAGTAAACTTGATGAAGCAATCAAGGATGCACAGGCAAATGGAGCTGCTCCTAATACTGAATTCTCAGTTAAACCTTTGCATAAATATGTAGTAGAAAGTACAGATTTCTCAGCAGAGGAACCTACTCCTACAGCTTCTACCCCTTGGGATTGGAGCAAGCCAGCGGAAGCTTCTGCTTTCTAAGTAAGTATAGCACAAACAGAAAGAACAAAGATAATAGATAACACTTAATTGAATGATATGGCTATTCATATAGGCAAACCAAGTATAACTCTTGAGAAGATTCTTGAGGTAGTAAGTGAGTTTGATATATTATATCACTATTTTGGTATAAACTCCTTACCCAAGTTAATAAAGTCCCCATTAAGACCTGATAATCATCCTTCCTTTGGCATTTATAGCCCAGGGGGAAACAAGGTATATTGGACTGACCTTGCAAATAGGGACAAAGGGGGAATATTTGATTTACTTATGAGATATTGGGGGATGAGTTACAATGAGGTACTTACCAAGATTTGGGAGGACTTACCTAATTTCTCAAGTAAGAAACCATTGATTTCAAAGTTGACTGCCAAAGGAGCTCCAATGCCTGTTAAAATATCCCATACAGAGCTTGAATGTAAAGTGAGGGATTGGAAAGAACATGATATAGAGTATTGGAATTCTTTTGGAATCAGCCTAGAGTGGCTGAAATATGCAGACATTTATCCGATATCTCACAAGATAATTATTAAGGATGGTAAAAGGTATGTATTCGGAGCAGACAAATATGCTTATGCCTATGTTGAAAGGAAAGAAGGCAAGATAACATTAAAGATATACCAGCCATTCAATAAAGATGGATATAAATGGACTAACAAACATGATATGTCTGTAATATCATTATGGACTAAGGTTCCTGAAACAGGGGACAGAATATGTATCTGCTCTTCTATGAAGGATGCCTTATGTTTATGGAGTAATACAGGGATACCCGCCCTGTCCATACAAGGAGAAGGGTATAATATGAGTGATACAGCAGTTAGTGAACTCAAAAGGAGATATACGAAAGTATATACACTCCTGGATAATGATGAAGCAGGTCTGAAAGATGGATTAAAGCTGTCAGAAGCCACTGGGTTCACTAACCTCGTATTACCAAACATTGCAGGATGTAAGGATATAAGTGATATATATAAACATCTGCAAAACAGACAAGAATTCAGGAAGATAATCTTGGATTTGTTTGAGAGAAATTAATAAAAAAAAAACAAAAAAAAAGATTATGGAAACTAACGGAAGAAACATTACGATTATTAACAATAAGACTCAAAGTCAGAAAGTTATTGAAGGTTCTACAGCAACTACATTAGGTGAACTAAAGGCTGAAATGAGCAAACTTGGTATTCCTTATGTAGGAACTGAGTTTTATGAAGGCCATATTCGTGCAACCCTAAAGGATGATGCTTCTATCTTACCTTCAAATATTGAATATAAAGGTCAGGTTGTTAATGATTTGACTTTCATTCTTTCAACACCTAACAAGAAGATTGAATCAGGTATGGCAACAAGAAAAGAATTATATGCGGAAATCGCAAAGAGAGGTTTAAAAGGGGATGCTATTGCAAAGTATGGTAAGAACTTCACCCAATGTTCAAACAGTCAGTTGGAAGAGCTTATCAGTAAGTCAAAACCTGCTGCAAAGGCAACTCCAGAAGCTAAAACTCCTGTAGTTGAACTAAAATCCAAGAAAGTAATTTCTAAGGTTGCAACAGTAAAATCAGGTAAGGATGTAGAAGTAAAGAGCACTAGTAATCTGGAAAGAGCATTCAGACAACTTGTTGAGGCCTTAAACAATGTATGCTTACTTACATCAGCAGATTATGCCAATATAATGGGTACTCTTGCAGGAACTGTAGCAGAGCCAGCTGCACCAGTTGAAAAGAAAGCAACTCTTAAAGTAAAGGATGCTAAGATTTCACAGGCTGAAATCAATGAAATGCTAGGTATTTGATATTAACAATATTAAGGGGAATCATTGAGATTCCCTTTTTTTTTATAATGTATAATGTCTATGACTGAAGCAGATAAAGAAAGAATAGAAACAATATATAACGATATTATGGAGAAGCCTAACAGAATATATGAGATATTCTTAGACTTCTTTGGAGAAGAATTTGTAGATATGCAGGGCTGCCTTTCATTGGAGGATGTATTATCTATCTTTGAAGATGCTCCTTTACCTGATAGTAATATACGGTTAAAAGGGATGATAACAGGAAGCAGAATCAACCCATTTATACTTGTACATTTTCCTGAGGTAAGAGTTGAAAATGAATATGATGATTTTACAATAGTGCATCATTTATATGTAAAGGTAGAATTTGATACAGAGGGAAGAGGAAAGGGATATTTTACAATGAACAGGTCTGATTATCAATATACTCATTTGGTTAGCGATTATATGCATTCTCATGTTCCTGGATTAAATTTGGATAACTTAAGTGAATTTAGGAGTGTATGTACTGGGAGAGGGCCAATCAATAGTACCCTTGCTACTTTAGCCATAAACTTTGATGATGCTATGTGGCAGTTACTATGCCTTGAACTTAGTAGGTATGTACAGGTAGAATCTATTGCTGGAGTACCTTATAGAAGGATAACCAACATAGGAATCCCTACTGGAAATGCAATACCGATATCTCCAAACTTCAGTCCTAACAGCTTTGGATATCATAATATTAGCCCCATTACAAGGAATGATATCCTACAGAATTTTGTAAAATATCTTCTAAATAAGAAGATTCTCAAGTTCAATTATACTGATGGAATATATAATATTGCCATGTCTGATAAGGAAAGGACTTTGGTAATATCTAGAACTTTTATCGAGTTTTACAATAGTGGGTATAGAGGCATTCCTTATGCAATGAATTTACCTCAGCTCCTATATAAAGGTATTCTTACAAAATGTAAGTTGTCTCAAAGTAAGTTTATCCAATTAACAGGGAGGGGTATAGACCCTAGTAGATTCCGAGCTCTCGAAGGTGATGAAATGTTTACATTTAGAGGGGAACCAGTGAGATTTCATTTAATAGATAACGTTCCTACTGAGGATGAAGAAGAGAATTTTATCTATATTCTATCTATATACATCATGAATAAAATAATAAAAGGAATATTAACCGTTTTAAATGGAGGTTATGGAAGACCAAATAGAGAAAGCTCCAGCATTGGAGTTGGTGAAAGGGTCAGATACATTTAAACTTATTGTATCTGAACAATTAGAGAAAAAGATTCGTTTCTTATGTAAAAAAATATGGAAGGATGAATGGTCAGGAGTCCTGTTCTACAAAGTTGAGGGGGATTTTGAAGACACAGAGAATCCTCTGGTAATAAGATGTATAGACTTATATCAGATGGATGAAGGTACTTCTACATTCACTGATTTTTATATGTCAGCAGATGTAGCAGGTTATGTTGTAGACCATCCTGAACTGGCAGCAGGAGGAGTATATCAAGGATTAATCCATTCGCATAATACTATGAGCACTTTCTTTAGTGGGACTGATACTAATACCTTACTTAAAGAAGGTATGGATATGCCTCATTTTGTATCCTTGATTGTAAACAATGCAGGAAAATACAGTGCTGCTATTACCAGACATGCCTACTCTGAGGCTGTAGTTACTGAAACGGTAACTTACCCTACATGGGAAGGGGATTCAATCGAAGTTGAACAGCATTATAAGGAAACTAATGAATACATAAAGTATGATACCCTTATAATAGAAATTGAAGGGGAATCAAGAGAGTTCGAGGAAGAAATGGAAGCTAGAATGGAGGAAATAAGAGAAACTAAAAAACCCCAGACAATAAGGTCTTGTACTTGGAACCGTCCAGCCCTTAATGATTACTTCCCCAAATACAGTAAGAATGTAGTAGGGGAGATAATGGAAACTAAGGAAACAGAAATGCCTACTCAGACTATTGAGAAACCTACTGCTCAAGATGGGGATGATAAACTTCTTCCTTATGGAACAGTAGAAGTAGATGAGGGAATAGTTAATGCTATTGCAAGGCAACTTATAACAGGAAGCATACTGATTACCAGTAAAAGCAAGTTAGACTTGGATAAGTGGGCATCAAGTATGAATAGCTTGTATGAAGCCCGATTTGAGGATATAGAAGACTTTAAGACTTTTGCTACTTCATATGTTGATTTCATTATAAATAGTGTATCTGATAAATCATTATTCAATATGGGATTTGATTTAGGAGAAGTAGCAGCATTGGTAGCATTTGAAGTGAGAGAACTATTAAGTAAACTGCCTAAGAATAAATGGCTTAATTTTTATGTAGAATTATTAGAGGATTATATAATATAAGATATGACATTAGAAGAATTAATAAGTCCCGAATTCTCTTTTCCTGAAATACCCTTAAATGGAAGATTGCCTGGAGGATTAACATGGATTGGAGATTATACACAGTTAGTTGATGCAGTAAGGGCAGTAGCACATGGTTCTCTTAGGATAGAAAGAATAGACCCTACTTCAAGTGCAGGTGCATTTAATATAGTAATCATCCATCCTATAAGTGAACGTAGATATTCGTATTGGGTTAATACAGCCTGGAAGAATCTATTTACGGCAGCCAGTTCCTTGGTAACTAATGAAACTGAAGGTATGGATATAATCCCTCCCAATCCTGAAAGTATAGAGATATCAGAAGTAACAAGCAGATTCAATGGGGCTATTTGGTTTGAGAAAATAAGCAATACAAGAGTTACTCTTGCGGGAGTAGGGGGAATTGGAAGTTATGTGGGATTTCTATTAGCTAGAACTCATGTAGGTCGTATTACTTTATGGGACGATGATAGGGTTGAAGAAGGCAATATGTCAGGACAACTATATTCAAATGCGCATATAGGAGGTTATAAAGTAGACGCCCTTGCCAGTCAGATGGTTAGCTATGCTAATTTTAAGGATGTATTAGCAATAAGAGTTAGAATTACCTCTGAAACAGAAGTTGAAGCTGTTACCATATGCGGATTTGATAATATGCAGGCAAGAAAGGACTGTTATCAGGCTTGGAAAAACAGGTTATCAGCCAATCCTGAGCTTGCAAATGAGGCAATATTCATTGATGGAAGATTAGCAGCAGAAGAGTTTCAGGTTCTGGCAATACAGGGAAATGATGAAAGGGCAATGAAGGAGTATGAAGATAAATGGTTGTTTGACAGCAGTGAAGCTGAACACACTATTTGTAGTTATAAACAGACTTCATTTATGGCTAACATGATAGCATCGGTTATGGTTAACCTGTTAGTTAACTTTGAAGCCAACAGATGTGATTTACTTGTACTAAGAGATGTACCATTCCTTACTTCTTATACTGCTGAAACCATGTTCTTTAAAGTTGAATTATGATAGCACAGAGTTATTTAAATTATCTGAGGAGGGCTTTCTCAAGAAACTTTGAGCGTGCAGTTGCCCGCCCGATGGGTGCTATAGAAGGGGCAAGTCAAGCCCTCAGTCTGTATATGAGGGTGGCATCCACTGATAGGGATATTCCTGCATATTTAACAGGTGAATATTACCTCTTAAATTCAACCAATGAATCCTCTCCAGCAGCAGTTACAGCATTATTAGCATGTGGTAATTATATACCAAATGGAAGAGGAACTGGGGATGCTCTTAGTAAATATCTTAAAGAAAGGAGTACATATGATAGAATGGCATGTATAAGCATTTTGGGTTCTAGTCCAGTGCTCTATAGATATTATATTGGACACGGGATGATATTGAATAATGATAAGGAGCCATTACTGCTGGCTAGTAGAAGTATCGAAGTTGGTATCGAAAATATCACTGGTACCTCTATTATAAAGAAAGGAGACTTTAATCTCCATGTATCTCCCAGAGTATATGATAATAGCAATCCTATGGAAGAAGCTATTAGAAGGAAGTTAATTCCTGCCTTTATGGAGATGGATATAGAAAATATGTTTCCATCCAGTCCTGATTATTGGGCATATGGAAAAAAGCCTGAGAAGAAACTCATAATTGGAGATTCTATTGATAGTTTCTTTTTCAGACCTACTTTGTCCCATCCTACTGAGTTCTCGAATGATGAAATAGGTGATTGGTTGGAAGAGCATTCAGAAGAGATTATAGACAATATTGTAATACAGGAATGACCTTAGAGGAATATTTTGGAGATTGGATGGAGGTAATAGATAAGAAGGAACTTGGTACTGTTCTTACAGAAGTTGGAAAACTGTATCAGAGGACTTCTGTCTGTCCTGCCCAATCTGATGTATTTAGAGCTTTTGAATTATGCCCTTACAGGATGTTAAAGGTAGTTTTTGTTGGACAAGACCCTTACCCTCAGAAAGGAGTAGCTACTGGAATATTATTTGGAAACAGGAAAGAAGTTCCAGAGAATAATTTATCCCCTTCATTAAAAGTTATTAAGGAAGCATGTATTAATTTTGAAATTCCACATAACAGTATTATCTTTGACCAGACTTTAGAAAGCTGGGCAAAGCAAGGAATTTTAATGATTAATTCAGCCCTTACAGTTGAAACTGGGAAGATAGGGAGTCATACAATGATTTGGAGGGAATTCATTGGTAAGTTACTGGAGAATATATCCATCAACAACCCAGGAATTATCTATGTCCTATTTGGTCAACAGGCTCAGACGTTTAGACCTTATATTCAGGAAAGGAATCCTGATTATATAATAAAGGTGTCCCATCCTGCTTTTTATGCAAGGACTGAGTTCAAAATGCCTTCAGAGCTTTTCAATCTCGTAAAGGATTTGGTTAAAGAGAAATATGGGGAATCAATAGAATGGTTCCAAGAGTGTTAAATTCATAAAATAAGTAAGACATGGAAAGAAATGAAAAGTATTTGTCTCCTGATGGAGGAACAATAGAACTAGGAGATATTATTGAATATTCAGGATTTATAGATACTCCTTTGGGTAAGACACACATTACCCAGAGAACTATGGTAACTAAAGATAATGTTGAAGGATTATTGGGGGCAGGCATTATAAAAAGAGCTGGATGTAGAAAGAATATTTCTGCAATTAAAGATGTAGCAGATGCTATAGAAGCATTTGCCAAAAGACAGAACTGGACTTATAATAAAGCAGAGGGTTATCTCAATAACCTTTATGAGATTTATCCTACAGCAGCTCTGTCCATACTACTAATGGAAGTAGCTATATCTATTGACAGGAAATATCCTGACCCTATTGAAAACAGTAAGGATATCTATACAATCAGTCTTATAAATGGTAAGATTACCAAAGTCAATAAAGGGCAGATTAAAACCTACAGGAACTTTGCTGCATTCAGAACGATTGAAGATGCAAAGGAAGCATGTTCAGTATTCAGCAGTACATTGAGGAATATGTTTCATGGAAGTGGAAAATAAGAGAATAAAAGGGGCAAGAGTAACTGTATACAATAATATCAAATTCAGGAGCAGCTTTGAATGTTCATGTTATAAAAGACTTGAACAATCGGGGCTTGAGTTCTATCATGAGCCCGAAAGGGTGGAATTATGGAAAGGACTCAAATTACAGAATATATCTGTATATGCTCCTAATAAGGTTAGGAATAGACCTGGAGTATATGAAAGGGATTTAAGCAGCCAAACTAATGCTTTAAGAAACCTTACTTATACTCCTGATTTCCTGGTAGTTAAGGATAAATATAGAATATATTTTGATGCAAAGGGCAAGGAGAATGATACTTACCCTATAAAGAAAAAGATGTTCTTGAAACACCTTGATGAAAGGAATGATGGTCTAATGTATATATTTATGGAGCCTCATAGTATAAGACAAATGTTGCAAGCAATAGATATAATAAACAGCCTATGAAACCAGTAGATAGAATGAGAAAGCTTGTAAATTCACTTCCTGAAAGTGATATTACAGTAGCCAGTATGTTTATTGATACCAGAGATTTTGAATCATTAAATGAACTGGTAGTATCTGCAATACAGAAGACTAAGAACAGTCTTAGGTCAGAGAATCCTAAAGAAGAGTATCTTAATGCAGATATAACTGATATGAACACTCTAAGAGCAGAAGTTGATGTATATTTGGCACAACTTGAAGGATTGGACAGGGTTGGGGATAATACTGTTGATGCAATATTTGAGGATAATGAACCTGAACTTGGATGGTAATGAAAAGTATAAGGGAATTAGCTTGGAATGTAGAAGAATCTGAATATAGGAAGGATAAAGCCTACAGCTATTCTACATTATCAAGATTTGAGAGAGAAGGTTGGAGAAAGATTGGAAGTCTGTTTGATAAAGTTGATACTCCTGCCCTTACTTTTGGGTCAGCAGTCGATACTTTGCTTACTGATGGAGAGATAGCTTTCGACCAAAGGTTCATAATATGTTCTTTTCCCAGTATATCTGATACTCTTGTCAGCATTGTAAGAGAATTACATAGAAGACATGGTAAGAACTGTAAGACTTTAGCTGATATTGAGGATAGGGAAATTGATGTAGTAGCCATAGCAAATGGCTATTATACAGGCTCAAGCTATGCTGCATTAAGGAAAAAGAACATAAGGGCTTGTGAGGAATATTATTCATTACTTACACTTGCAGGAGAAAGGACTGTATTGGCTCAGGAAGATTATGATGATGTTATAAGATGTATAACAGAATTAAGGGATAACAGTACAACTTCTGACTTCTTTACAAATAATCCTTTTGAAAGCCATATTGAGAAAGTATTCCAGTTAAAGTTCAAGGCTGAATATAATGGAATACCTGTAAGGTGTATGTTTGATGAACTAATAGTAGACCATGAGAAGAAGATAATATATCCTATAGACCTTAAGACCACAGGACATCCTGAGGAAGAATTTGAGGGCTCATTTGTCCAATGGAGATATGATATACAGGGTAAACTATATACATATGTTCTACAACAGGTAATTGAGAAGGATGAATACTTCAAGGACTTTAAGATTGAATATTATCAGTTTGTAGTAATCAATAGAAGAACTGTAGCTCCTGTTGTATGGGAGTTTCATGATAATTTCAGTGAATCTGACCTTACAACTGAATCAGGATTTGTATTGAGGGATTGGAGGAAGATTATTGTTGACTTGGACTATTATATGAATAATCCTAATGTAAAGTATAAGAGAGAAGTACAGGAAAATAGAGGTAGAATGAAAATAAGTAATTTGAGAACAGCATGACAGAATTGGAGTATTTTAAAGGGGATGAACTAGCAGCTTCAACATGGCAAAATAAGTATGCAGCAGAGGGAGAGGAAACTCCTGATGATATGCATAAAAGATTAGCTAAGGAGTTTGCTAGGGTTGAGGACAATTATAATTGGAGGATGAGTCAGGACAATAAACTCAAACTATCCAATTATGGTTACAACAGACCTATATTAGACGAAGAAGGTATATATAATTTATTTAAGGACTTTAAGTATATTATTCCTGGAGGTTCTGTAATGTCAGGCTTAGGAACAGGAGCATTGGTTTCCTTATCTAATTGTTTTGTAATAGGTAGTCCTAAAGACAGCTATGCAGAAATAATGAGGACAAGGAACTTCCAAGTCCAACTTATGAAAAGAAGAGGGGGAGTAGGCTACGATTTATCAGAATTGAGGCCAAGAGGGGCTCAGGTAAATAATGCAGCCAGGACTTCAACTGGTGCAGCTTCTTTCATGGATGTATGTTCGGACATAACCAATGAGGTTGCCCAAAACGGGAGACGGGGGGCATTGATGCTAAGTATGAGTATTAATCATCCTGACATTGAAGAATTTATAACTAAGAAACAGGATTTAACTAAGGTTACAGGAGCTAATATATCAGTTAAGGTTACTGATGAGTTTATGCAAGCTGTAGAGAAGGATGAAGATTATATTCTCAGATTCCCAGTAGATGAAAGTGTACCTCAAGGTCTTATGATTGAGGAGATGCCATATAATGAATTATGGTTCTTTTCAGATGATGACCATCCTAACTCTTTCTTTAAGAAAGTAAGAGCAAGAGAGCTATGGAATAAACTTATGCACTGTGCATGGAATACTGCTGAACCTGGTATAATGTTTGAGTCTCAAATGCACAATTATTCCCCTGACGGAGTATATGATGATTTCAGGATGATTGGGACAAATCCTTGTGGTGAAATACCAATGGGTCCTTATGATAGTTGCAGGTTGATTCATATAAACTTATCAAGTTATATTGATAAACCCTTTACAGATAAGGCATCCATTAATGAGGAATTGCTCTATACTCATGCATATGAAGCCATGAGGCTTGCAGACGACCTCGTAGACCTTGAAATTGAAGCTGTAGAAAAGATAATTGAAGCAGTAAAGGATGATGAGGACTTCACAGAGTTCAATCTCTGGAGTAGAATAAGGGAAACTGCCAAGAAAGGGAGAAGAGCTGGTTTAGGTTTTACTGCACTGGCAGATGCAGTAGCTATGTTAGGTCTTAAGTATGATTCCGATGAAGGTCTCAAAGCTGTAGAACAGCTCATGAAGATTATGTTCAAAGGAGAATTGGATAGTACCATTGATATGGCTATTGAAAGAGGAGTATTCCCCACTTGGAATAGTAAACTAGAAGATGAAGGTAATTCATGGTTCAAAACCTTGAAGGAAACTGACTTGGACAGATATAAGAGACTTATGTTATTCGGCAGAAGAAATATAAGTTGGTCTACTGTTGCACCTACTGGTACCGTAAGTATTTTAGCTGGTACATCCTCAGGAATAGAGCCTGTATTTATGCCATTCTATCTGAGGAGAAGGAAGTGTATGTCCGAATCAGACAGAGTGGATTATATAGATAAGGTAGGGGAGAAGTATACATTATTCCCAGTTGTTCACCCTAATCTGAAAAGATGGGTTCTTACAAATCAACTAAGGGATGCTGAGTCTCCTATTATCAGGCATTTACTTCCTCAAGAAGTGGTTCCTGGTAACCTTGAATGGTATATAGATGAAAACTGGACACTCAAGGAATGGGAAACTGCATTCAAGTATTCTCCTTATTATCAATCTACTGCATCAGAAATAGACTGGCATCAGAGAGTAAAACTTCAAGGTATTGTACAGAAGTATATTACCCATAGTATCAGTTCTACTGTCAATTTGAGTAAAGAAACTACTGAGGATGAGATTGCTGACCTGTATATTGAAGCATGGAAGAATGGTCTTAAAGGTATAACCATATACAGAGATGGAAGTAGGGAAGGAGTACTTATCAAAGTTACCAAACCTGAACAGATTGACAATAGGGAAGCACCCAAGAGACCTAAAGTTCTTGAAGCAGATTATTATCAGATTAAGTCCAAAGGAGAGCAGTTTATAGTTCTTGTCGGTCTATTAAAAGACAGACCTTACGAGATATTTGCATTCAAACCTCAGAGACCTGTTAACATAGAACATCATAAAGGTCAGATTACAAAGAGGGGTAAAGGTCAATACAGTTTCAATTCGGAACATTTGAATATATCCAATATTCTATTGGCTAATGAGAATGTAGAAGAAAGGGCTGCAACTCTATATTCTTCAATGTTATTAAGGCATGGAGTTGACATAAAGTATATTATTAAGACTGCCAAGAAGGTAAATGAGAATATATCTTCATTCAGTTCAGCTATGTGCAGAGTGCTGTCCAAATACCTTTCTAATGAGGAAGTAAAGGGGGAAACTTGCCCTCAATGTGGCGGTAAAATAATCCGTGAAGGGGGCTGCAAACATTGTGATTCCTGCGATTACAGTGCCTGTCAATAATTAAAAAAAAAAAGATTACAGAAGGAAAGTATGAAAATCAAAGTAAAAGAAATAACAAAAGGCTGTTTCCCAGTAGTAATAAAAGGGAAAGGGGATTTTATTGATTTAGTTCTTGCGGAAGATGCCAAGTTCACCAAGAAAGGTTTTGGGCTTGTAAGTCTTGGAGTTGCAATGGAACTTCCTAAGGGAATGATAGCAAAGGTAGTAAGTAGAAGTAGCACTCCTGCAAAATACAATGTTATAGTAGCTAACTCAGTTGGTATAATTGATAATGTATATAATGGAGATAATGATGAATGGAAAGCTCCATTGTATGCTCTGAAAGCTACTACTATTCCCAAAGGTACAAGAATATGCCAATTTGAAGTAGTTCCTTCCCAATTTGCCACATTCTTTCAGAAATTGAGATGGATGTTATCAAAACCAAAGCTTGTTAAAGTAAACATGCTTGGAAACAAGAACAGAGGAGGATTCGGGTCAACTGGGCAAAAATAAGAACTAAAAAAAAAAACATGAAAGCATGGAATTTATTACAGGATTAATCGTAACATTAGCTTTAGCAGCTGTGCTAGCCTTTGTAGCTAATGTTGTAGACGATATACGGAAGAAAGGAAAAGCTATAAAAGGTAGGATTTCCTTTAGAGAGACAATGGATTTAACAGATTTGCCAATTATTACATTCATGAATAATGGTAAGAAACTTAACTTTCTTTTAGATAGTGGAGCTTCCTATTCATCAATAAATGAAAAGGCACTCAGGGGTCTCAAATATGAGAAGACTGAAGAAGTCGGAACTCATTATGGGATTGAAGGGGAACTGGTTGAATCCAGATATATTCAGATGAATGTTGAATATGCAAACAGTAACTATCTAGAGAATTTCCAAGTTGTAGATTTGAGTAAGGCATTTAATCAAATGAAGGCTGAAACAGGAGTAAATCTGCATGGTATATTAGGTAATTCTTTCTTCACAAGATATAAATATATACTAGACTTCGATGAACTAACAGCTTATTCAGTTATGTAATATGGAAGCAATAATTAAACTGGAATCCAAATATGAGGAAAGAAACTGGTTAAAAAGATTAAAGAAAGCTGGAACTGATGAAGAGTCCAAGACTTATCTGCTTAATACTGCTTCTCCTTTCAATGCGGGATATATAGATGCAAAGACCAAATTCATTGATTTGGCTGGAGGGCCTATGCTTATTGAAGGACAGTTTCTTGCGGAAGCTGACAGTAAGATAAAGTCCATTGACCATATTACTGGATTTGGCTGGACTATTACTTTCAGTTGATTAAAAAAAAAAAGAAAGGAGAGGATATGATTTATTTGGTATCTCAACAGATACTTCCTGAATCAGACTTATTCCAAAGGGTAACAGTTGAAGAATCACTTGAGCTTCTTGAAAGGATAAGAACAGTAGGACTTGATACTGAAACCAAAGGGTTTGACCCTTATACCAAAGAACTCATAATGCTCCAATTAGGGTGTTATGAGTTTCAGGTAGTTATAGATATAACTACAGTAGACATTAATTTCTATAAGGAATATCTTGAATCTGATAGGTTGTTTATAGGTTGGAATATAAAGTTTGACCTTAAATTCCTGTTCCATCATAAGATTGTACTTAAGAATGTATATGATGGATTCCTTGCAGAAAAGTTAATGTGGTTAGGATATCCATCAGGTATTCATTCTATGGCTTTAAAAGCTGCTGGAGAGAACTATCTTGGGGTAGAACTGGATAAGACTGTACGAGGGAAGGTTATGTGGGCTGGACTTGCAGAAGATGTAATCGAATATGGAGCCAATGATGTAAAATATCTAGAGAAAATCAAGGATGCCCAACAGATAGAACTCAATAAAAGAGGGCTGGTTACAGCTCTTGAATATGAGAACAGGTCTGTAATTTGGATGGCATATACTGAATATTGTGGAGTTCTGCTGGATACAGAAAGGTGGAAACTTAAAATGACTTTGGATAGCTTTACTGAAAAGGTATTTAAGGATGCTCTCGACAACTGGGTAATATCATCATGTAAGGGTGAATTATATTCCTATCATTATCTACAGACTGAGGGTATGGAAGAGGAAGATATCCTTAAGGCAAGAAAGAAGATGAAAGGGGAAAGAAGCCCTGAACATGATATCAAAGGAGCTATAAGAGGATATTGTGAAGCCTATAAGATTCCAGTGGATGCCAGACTAAGCAATAAGTTCATTAGAGAAGATTTACAGGGGGATTTATTCTTAGGATTTCAGGATAGGGCACAATGTCTTATCAACTGGGATAGTCCTAAACAAGTTATACCATTGTTTAAATCTCTAGGATTCAATCTGTTGGCAAAGGATAAGGATACAGGAGAATTCAAGGATAGCATAGAGGCTAAAGTAATAGAGCCTCAACAGGATAAATCTACTATTGCATATCTTTATTTGCAATATAAGGCAGCCAAGAAACTTACTTCTACTTATGGACAGAATGTATTAGACCAAATTAATCCTGTTAGTGGAAGAATCCATACTAACTTCAATCAACTTGGAACTGATACAGGAAGGTTAAGTTCGGGTGGGAAGGATAAACAAAACAATCTTGAGTATCTTAATTTCCAGAACTTTCCTAATGATAAGGAAACAAGAGCATGTTTTATATCAGGTAAGGGAATGAGATGGATATCATGTGATTATTCAGGGCAGGAATCCAGGATTATAGCTGATATAACCAATGACCCTGCTATGATTGACTTGTTTAACAATGGCTGTGGGGATGTACATTCCCTAGTTGCTAAAATGGCTTTCCCTGATATTATAGGAGATTGTCCTATTGAGCAGATAAAGAAGAAGTTTCATGGGCTTAGGAATGATGTAAAATCACAAGTGGAATTTCCTATTAATTATGGTGGGGACTTCAATACTATTATGCAGCATTCAGGTAAATCCATGCAGGAGTCCAAGAGGATATATGATAATTATATGAAAGGTTTTAAGGGTATCAAGGCATATCAGGACAAACAGAGAGCACAGGTTATGAAGACTGGAATGATATTACTTAATCCTTACAGCCAGCATAAGGCATATATCTATGATTATGATATCCTGATGGGTATTCAAGCTAGATTCAATAAGGAGTTCTGGGATACTTATAGGATATATAAAGGTCAGGAGAATAAACTTCTTCCCAAGCCTGTACTTCAGGAACTCTATCAGAAGTTTGCAAGAGGAGATAGTTTCAATGGAATGGTAGGAACATACACCTATACTTCAAAGAAAGCCAATAAGTCTGAGAACAAGGAAGTATATGTATCAATAGCTGATGTTTATGTACATCCTGTCAAACATTTCTTTAAGAGAAAGTCTGCTTCTGAGAAACAAAGTATAAACTACCCGTGCCAAGGAACTGGGGCTGTTATGTTCAAAACTGCTTCAATATTCTTATGGGAGTATTTATTAGAACATGATTTGGTATTTAAAGTAAAGTTGTGTATCCCCTGCCATGACGAAATTAATATAGAAGTACCTGAAAACATAGCTGATGAAATGACTGAAGTATTACAGGACTGTATGAAGAGAGCAGGAGGATTCTTCTGTAGAAAGATTGAGCTTCCCGCTGATGCAGAAGTAGGGAATTGCTGGATTCACTAAAAATAAAGGACAAGTATGGTGATATATGCAACAATAACAGCATTGGCAGTAGTAGTATTGATTCTACTGCCTCTGCTTCGTAGTTCCATAAGAGACCTTGAGAGGACTTATGTTATAGATGGTAAAGAATGCAGGATTGAAAAGAGAGCATCAATATATGATGCTGACTCTAACAGATTCTACAATGGAGTATTATATTATACATTAGATGATGGTAAATATTATATAAAAAGAGAGGAGGAATTTTTCAATGGACATAGAAATAAGTAAAACAGACCCGAAAGTAGCTCATTTTCATAAGATAACAGAGGGTATGACAGAAACATTTACAGCAAAGAACCATGATTATGGAGATTCATTCGGTCAATCATTGGATGAATTTGGATTGGTGGCTTCTGTTGTAAGGTTAGGAGACAAAATGAATAGAATAAAATCCCTTACTAGACAAGAAGGTCAGGTAAAGGATGAGTCTGTAAAGGATACATTATTGGATATGGCGAATTATGCTATAATGACAGTAATGTGGATGGAAAATCAAGAGAGATAATATGGAAGAGTGTGAAAATGGATGTATTCCCTGTACAGCAGAAATACTTAAACTATGGTTAGTCAAGTATAATATAAGTACAGGAGGAAGGGGAATTGCTGTTGTAAAGGCTACTGGTGCTGAATCAGCTTCAAGAATTCTGAAAGCAGAAGGAAGTTTGAATGGAGTACCGAATAGTTATAATATAGTAAGTATGGAAGAGATTGATTATCTTCCTGATGCAGGAGTTATAGCGGAAGCTACATTATTAACACAAGAAGAGGAGAGTTGGAAATGAAACTTATCAAACCTTCATTTGAGATAATTGAGCAAGAGCCAGGACTGGACGGAGTATATAAGCAAATAGAACTTGCTGGAAGAACTTGTTATAAATCAGAAGATAAGATAACAGAGAATTCTGCAAAGGAATTTGTAGACAGGATGATTAAATCAGGACATGGAGCTATGCTTGAACATGGTACTGTTTATCTTGAAGCTAAAGATAAAGACCTGGCTGATAAATACTCTACCAATAGGTATTCAGTGGTTACATGGGTAAGTTATGGAATGGTTTCAAATACAGATGCTTATTACATTACAACTAATCTGAGAGTTCTCGTAGAAAACAATTGGATGAACGACCTTAATTTTCTTTGTGAACCTACAAAACTCCATGAGAAAAGAATCTCTGTAAGAGTCATTTGTGACCGTGGAGTTTCCCATGAGTTTGTAAGACATAGAGTATTCAGTTTTGCGCAAGAAAGTACGAGATATTGTAATTATTCTAAGGATAAGTATAATAATTGCGTTACTTTTATACTTCCTAATTGGTGTACTAATGTTAATGTAGATGATTACAAAAGGAATCCTAAATTAATGTATAATGCTAATGGAACATTGACTGATAATGAAATAAATTTCTTATGTGGACTATATGATTCTGAATCAAGATATTTGAAATTATTAGAAAATGGTTGGACTCCCCAACAAGCAAGAGCTATATTACCTAACAGTCTTAAAACAGAACTGGTAATAACTGGCACTGTCAGTCAATGGAAAGGTTTCTTTAAATTAAGGGATAGTATGAAAGCTCATCCTCAGGCTTATGAATTAGCCCATCCTTTACATGAAGAATTTATAAGAAGAGGCTATATTAATGAATAAAAAAAAAAACATGAGAACAAACCTTATTAAAAACAAAATTGAAACAGAAATAAAGGAGCAAAAGAATGAGGTATCTGATAGTAAATTGGATATGGTGATTGCTTTTGATACTACTGGTTCCATGAGTAATTATATTGATGCTGTAAAGAAGCATGTGCGGGAACTCATTTCAAAATTACTAGACAGTAATCCTGATTTAAGGATAGGAATAGTAGCCTTTGGAGATTATTGTGATGCTACATCAGCGAATGACCTTGGTATAGCATACCAATGTATTTATCCTACAAATGAAAAAGAACTTCTTATTGATTTTGTAGTATCATCCAAGAGAACCTCAGGAGGAGACTATAATGAATTCTATGAGCTGGTTATCAAGAAGATTACTGAGGAAACCCCTTGGAGAGAGGATGCTAAAAAGTCAGTATTACTAATAGCTGATGCTACCCCTCATAGTATTGGTTATAATTATCCAGGTATGGTGAAAAACAATCAGATTGATTGGAAAGAGGAAGCTAGGAAGGCTGCTGCAAAAGGTGTTAAGTTTGACACTGTCACTATAAGCCCTCATATTTGGTTTAAGGAGTTATCAGAAATAACTAATGGTATTTCTGTGCCATTCAGTAATAGTTATAAAACTGCTCAGCTTATGGAAGCTGCTGCTTATGCAAGAGGGGGAGGCAAAACAAGAGCCCTTTATAAAAAGCAAGTAGAAGCAGTAAAGGATGATATTGAATTATCTATGGTATATGAAGCTTATTCAAAGGAAGTTATAGGATAAAAAAAAAAGAAAACTATGAAAGTAAATTTAAAAGAAATTCAAGTAGGAGATGTATTCTCAGAAGAATCTCATTATGTAGTAAACAAGATTGAGAAAGATAAGATTGAGTTCCTTCATCTTGAGAGTAATAAAGTTGTTAGCCTTAACAATAAGTATGTTCAGGACTTACTTAATACTTCAGACCAGTACGAAACTGAAGTAAAAGTAGGTAAGGAAGATAAGAAAGATGGTACTCCTGGTATAAGAACCATATGGGAGGGTATTAGGTCTTCTGAGGTATTCACTGTTATATTCAAGAAACAGGATAAGCCTAAGACAAAGAAACAATATCTTCAAGAGCTTGATAATCAGAGAACAGAAGCCATTGCTCTTATAGATAAAGCCAAGAAGAATAAGAAATCTATGGCAGAAGCCTACAAGGAAGCTCTTGAATTGGTACAGAATAACCCAATAAAGGATTATATTGAAGGGGAAGATAGGGTACTCCGGGGTTATAAGCTACAGTTTGTTTCCAGAGATGGAAAGTACAAATGTATAGATGTAGATGTTAAGAAGTCTGCAAAAGAAACAGGAGAAAGGTTAGTTAACATTAATACTATCTCCTGTATCATATACAATGGTACTAAATATGTAGTTGAATAGTTAAAGGAGGGGATTAAGTCCCCTCTTTTTTTTTTTCTTTATCTTATTATTGTTATTACCTTTAAAAGTTTATCTTTAATGTATTGTATATTAGTAGATAATTACTTACCTTTGCCAAATCAAATAGTTAATAAACAAAAAGTAAAATCATATGGCGTGTGTAAATACCAAAAGTAAAGATTTTAAAGCTATCCAAAAGAAGTATAATGCATCTTCGGGTACAGTAGAAAATGCTATTAAGATTTGGCTTGATAGAACAAACTCTGAGGAATATAATCCTGATAGTCCTGAGTTCCAGAGTCATTTGGCAGACTACTTTAAGCAGGGTAATTCCAATGTATTTTCCTCAAAGAGTGAATATACCAGAGCTAAAACTGTATGGGATTCTCTTGTAAAACCATTCAGGGATACTGATACTCTTCCTACTTATACAAATAAGAATGAGGCTCAGAAAGCCAAACAGAAAATGGATAATATATTTGGTGAAGACCAAGTTACTATGTATGAAAGTCCTACAGGAGAATATATCATAAATGTAGCTGAACCTATATATAACAAGGAGAAAGTACAATCTGCTGAACAAGAATTGGAGAAGGTGCTGACTCCTGAAACAAGTCCTTTTGAAGAAGCTGAAAATCTCGTAAGGAGGTTAAAGGAAGATTCAAAGGAGCATATAAAGTTCAATCCTGAAGACCATTCTTATGAAGTTGATGGAGTAAAGGCTGATACCAGTGTTACCCAATATATACATGGTAAGAAGGATTTGGGAGCATGGGGGATACCAAGTTCTGCAATAGGAACTACAGCAGATACTATAACAAGGGACTTCTTTGCAGGGGATTTGAAGAAAGAATATCCTAATATGAGCAAGAAGGATTTAAGGAACCTTGTCAGTGACTTAAAGGACTTGAAGAAATACTTTGATAAGAGGTTTGGGGAAGGCAAATACAAGATAGTAGCTGATGAATTTCCTATAGCTGCTAAGTATACAGTACAGGACAAGAATGGTAACAGTATTACTAAAGTGATGGCTGGCACTATGGACTTATTCATATATGATGATAAGGGTAACTTCTATATCTATGATATGAAAACCTCAAGGAGTGGAATATCTGATGGTAAAAAGGAAGGATATAGTAAACAGCTTACATTATATAAGGCTATACTTGAAGCAAATTATCCTGAACTGAGAGGTAAGATTAAAGAATTGAAGGTCATACAATTCAATGTAGGATATCCTTCTCCCTATAACAGGGACGGGAATATAGTAAACATATATGAAACAGGGGATACTGAGCTTGGAGAAGATGCTGGGCAGTTATATATTAATGAGGTAGCTGTTCAGGATTCAGGTGAATACAGTGCTCCCAGATTGAATATTACAGACTCTATTGAAGATGCCCTGATTCCATTGGAAGAACAGGATATTGAAGCTCAGTTTGAAGCTTTGAGCCCAGAAGAAAAAGCAAGTATGGAGGAAGAGATAGGAGATAAACCTGTTAAATTGTCTAAGTTTGAACAGGATGAAGAAAACTCGCAGAGAGGTAATCTCTATGGTAATCCTATTATAACAGCAAGTGAAAGAACCTTCCTTGCCAATAATGTAATGGGAATGACTTCATTCATTATAACCCATTTACAAACAGCTCAGGAAGCTAATGAGCATTACTTTGGTGATACATTTGCTGGAGTTGACTTTACTAAAATGTCAAGACAGGATATCATAAACAAAGTAGGAGTAGGCAGGGTATTCAATTATATAAAAGAATCCTTTTATAATCCTGATAACAGGACAGATATTGAAGACTTTGATACTCTTGATAAATTACAGCTTGCTTATGATAATTGGAGTGCATTAATCAAATCAGCTTATGCCAAATTGATAACTCTCGAAGGAGTAACCGTCATAGATTCTGCTCCTGAGGATATTACAAGAGAGGATGTTGAAGATAGTTTTCAGGAGGAACTGGACTCTGGTGCACTTGAAGAACATGAAAGAGAGTATTGGCAAATAGGACAGAGACAGATATCAGCAAGGTCAAGCTTAAGTGGGGAAATAAGAAGAACCTTTGAGAGACTGAAAGCAGTTGATTCTGATGGAAATCCCATTAAGGATAAATATGGATTCGGGTTTGATACTTTTGTAGATGCAGGAACTGCTGTAAATGGTATCCTTGATTGGGTTAAGGAAGCTACCACCATGAAAGAAATGGAGGATATTCTTAAAGAAATGGCTCCTTCCTATCCTTGGTTGAATGCTATTCTTGATAAGATACAGGATGAGCCTTTCAGGTCTCAGTTCTTTCAGAATTTCAGAAAGGATTTTACCCAATACAGCATTATTACTGTAGAATATGATGAAAAAGGAAACAGGAAATATGTGACCAATATCATTAATACCAAAGGGGCTACAAAGACTATATTGGATAATGTCCAGACTGTATTTAAAGAAGGTCTTATGCCTAATCTTATTATCCCTATCAAAGGGGATATAGAAGGAAGGGGAAGAGTAAATACTGATAAGGTTGAACAGCTAAAGGAACTAAGAAACAGTATAACTTCTAAGTTAAGGGATGCCTTTACCAATCAAAGGGTATTCCGTACTGCTATCAATAATGCTGTTCCTGATATTACTTCCTTACTTAACCAAATAGGCATAGAGGTTACTCCTGATTCTATAAGGTCTGCCCTTAGCAAGGATGCTTACTTCAAGCAACTTACAAGTGCTAAATCCACTAAGATACTTAATGAAGTCTCTTATTTATTAGACACCTTACTTGATAATAAGGATAATCAAACTTACAATCCTCTCGAGAAAGGAGCTGAAGGCAATATATATGGAAACTATCGTAATATAGTCAGGGAGTTATCCAGATATATACAGGACAGCATAGAATCTTCAACATATGAGAATGGCAAGATGCATTATTCATTTGTTACTCCTTCATACATGGGAAAGCTAATTCTTAATCTGAAAGATGCTCTTGGAAACAGAGATAAGTTCAGGGATTTCATGCAGGAAAATTATGGCAAGTATAGATGGTTCAAGGATGGTAATACATGGAATAATGAATGGTTACAGCTCATAAATGATGATACAAATATGAGACAGGCTCTGGAGCATAAGGTACAGTTATCTTTTGATAAAACTCCCTATACTGACTTGAGTGAAGTAGGATATACTCTGTCAATGATGAATGAATACTTCTATGATAAAGCAAAGAAATACGCATGGTATAGAGTACCTATTCTATCAAACAAACCTTCATCCGAGTTCATAAAGTTCAAGAGATATAGTGGTAAGAATTATAAAAGAAACATTACTGCTGGTCTTAAGAAAGTCATGAATCAGGAGATATTAAGAATGAAGACTGCTTTGGAAAGAGCATCCAATCCTGATATTGAATCAATCTCTAACTTCGATATAAGTAAGAAGGTTCTCAATAAGAATCCTAAACTTGCTGAGAAGATAGCAAATAAGGAAGTATTGACCATTGATGATTTGGTAAAGGATGGAAAACTTGTTCTTGAAGGCAGTGGGGCTGAATTCAAATTCCTTAGTGCCTTAAATCAAAATATCATCAACAAGGATGAACTTGGAATGATGATTGTTAATAAGCTCAATGGAATTGAAGTTGATGAAGTAGCCTTTGATACAGCTTTCCAATATGCTGTTAACTCCTACATGAATGCTATGGTAGCTTCTGAAATGAGACAATGGGGAGAGATAGGATTATTTGATACTGAAACTATCACTAAGTATGTAAAGGGTAAAAAGGAAACTGAGGAAAGGTATAAGTATATTTCACAATTTGGCAAGACTGATGAGGAAATTCAGGGTGCATTGGAAGAATATATATGGAATGATATGTTTGCTACAATTAATATAATTGAGCTTACAGCTACAGACCTTGCATATTACAAGAATGTAGAAGACTTCCAAAAGAGGTATGCACAGGTTCATTCTCCTGCAATGAGGTTGAATACTGAGGCTAAAGATTCTAAAGGTGCTCTTTACTCAAAGGATGGAAAAACAAGAACTATCTATGTTGCTGATAATATAGTTGTTTCTGAAATCATTCCTAATGTGGAGGCTGTACTTAATAATAAGATTGATTCTATAACAAACCCTACTGAAAAAGCTCATATGAGAATGATGAAGGACTTGATAATTTCTTCATTTAAAGGAATAAATGTAGCTGACGCCCAAGGTTATTCTTCCCCTACTTCTTATAGAAAGAAAATGGGAATGAGTGGTAAATGGGATGATAGTATGGAAGAAGCTTATGACAGAATTAAGAAAGGAAACTTCAATGTTAATGACCTGGGAGTTGTATGGCAACCACTTAAGCCTTTTGTATATTCTCAGATAACTAAGGAATCAGGAGCAGAATCAATGGTTAACCTTAAAGTTCCTGTTCAGAATAAGAACAGTGAATATCTTCTTATATTAGCTGATGCTATTACAAGAGGAGGAAATAAGGTAAACAGGCTTACTGCTATCTTTGATTTCATGGAAGATTCTGCATATGATGGCAGGATATCAGAAAATGGTAAGGTAATCAAGGAGGGTACTTACAATGGTATAGGAATTGATACAGTGCAATTTGAGTCCTCAGTTAAATCAGGTAAGATGGGAGTCATTGATATCAACGACCTTGAATCTTATGAAGATATAAAGAGTGTACTTAATGAGGCTACTTATTTTGATTCAAGTAAAATGGAAGTAGAAGAGAATGGAATGGACAGATATAATGACCAGTATATTCACACTATTCCTTTTGAAGACTATGGAATACAGCAGGAAGTGCCAGCCCACTTGATTGACCATAATCAGCTAATGGGTTCTCAAATGAGAATATTAAGTATAAGTGACATTACTCCTGGTACTATATTCAAGATAGGAGACAGGGAAATGAAGGATGCTGAACTTGTAGACACTTATCAGAAGCTGATAGCAGACAATGTAAGGGACAGTTTTGATAAACTTATGAAAGCCCTTAAGATTGAGGGAACTAAAGTCGAAAGGAATCAGGCTTTGTCAAAGTTACTTACAGAAGCTATTCAGAAAGACCAAAGGTATGGAGCTGATTTACTCAGAGCATGCTCATTAAATGAGAATGGGGACTTTGTAATTCCACTAAGTGACCCTATACAATCTGTAAGGATTCAACAACTGATTAATTCTATAATCAAGAGTAGAATCAATAAACAGACTATTAAGGGTGGGCCGGTTGTTCAGGCTTCTGTATTTGGACTGTCAGATGATTTAAATATCAGATGGAAAGATAAGAAAGGTAATCTTTTGAAAACAAGACAGGAGTTTATGAATGAACAAGGTGAGAATTTCACAGATGAATCCTATAGCAAGTATGTACAGGACAATCAAGACTCTGTAGCTTACTTTGAATGTTATATGCCAATTCCTTCTTCTGCACTTGAGCAGGCAATGACAAAGGCTGATGGCTCAATTATGTCTATTGAAGAGGCTGTTAAGGAAGGTATAATTCCTGATGAAATGAGAAAGGCAATAGGATATAGAATCCCTACCGAGGATAAATACTCTATGGCTCCCTTATATATCAAGGGTTTTCTACCTAAAGCAGCAGGAGAAGCTATAATGCTTCCTAAAGAAATAACCCTATTAAGTGGTTCTGACTTTGATATTGATAAAATGTATGTAATGCTAAAAGAATTTCAAAGGAGAGATACTACTAACTGGGGATTACTTAAGAAGGATATTTTAAAGAATATACCAGAAGGAGTAAGAAAGAAAGAAGCAATAGATAAGCTTGATATAGCTATTGATATGATTAGAAATGGCAATATCTCTTTTGAAGAAGAGAGCTTTGAAATGTCTGTCTTTGATTATTATCAAGACCATTTGAGCAGATATAATAGATTTGAGTTTATTCAGAAAGGAAGTGATAACATAGGAGAAAGAAACAATCAGATATTTGATTTACAGTGGGCTGTACTTACTAATGCAGATACAATGGATAAGATGTTCAATCCAGGTTCATTTGATGTACAGAAGAAGAGTGCAAGAATCATTGAGATTCTGAAGGCTACTAATAAGTATTCATATGAGGACTTATCCAAGATGAATCTGAACCAGCTTGATGAAATCTCAGAATCTACATCAGGAAGGAATATAATATTTTCTACAACCCAAGCATATTTCCATAAACAGAATATGACAGCAGCTAAGTTGATTGGTATATTTGCTAATAATAACACCAGTCATGCTTTTCTTTCCTTGCAGGATATATACCTTAAACCAGGAAAAGATTATAGTTTTACATTTAATGGAGTAACTGTAAGTGATTCTGAGAATAATAAGATTGATGCTTTGGTAGGAAAGGATGGTACTTTGATTAGTAAAACCATTGCAGGATTCCTAGCAGCCTCTGTTGATGCTGTAAAAGACCCTGTATTGAACTTTATGAATCTTAATACATTTACTGCTGGTTCTGCAATGACTTTAGCAAGGCTTGGATTTGACTCTGACAGTATAGGAATGTTACTTACCCAACCAATAATTGAGAAAGTGACAAGAGAATACTTTAAGAGGAACAATGAAGGATATGCTTCTGCTGATGATATTATACAGGAGGAACTCAATCTCTTGCAGGAAGTTGAAGGTATAGATTATAGAAGATTGAAGAAGGATTTGGTTAATACAGATTTTACAAAAGAGGAATTGTCTAATGGTATAACGAAAGGGGATATGGGAACTGAATTCCAAGTTAGGGCATTATTGCTCTTTCAGAACTTAGCTACAATATCTCAGGATTTAAATACCCTTACTTTCCTTACTAAGTTTAATTCTGTAACTAATGCAGTAGGCCCTATGATTGCTGATACCCTTGTTATGAGGGAAAGGTATAATAAGTTCCTTGATAAGATGGAAACTAATCCATTATTCAGTGGAAATGCTGCAAGAGTAATAGATAATTCTCCTATACTTGAATCATTCTATGATACAACTGTATCGGATATGGGGGCTTCAAGAAGAATATTTGAAGGGTATTTTCCTCATTATTCCAGTGCTTTTTCTACTATACTTGATAGATTAAGACAGACTACTAAGGCAAACTTAGACAGTAAAACTATCAATAAACTGGCTAATGACTTTATCTTATACAAACTTACTATTGGAGACAATCCTGTTCTTGATTCAAATTATCAGGTAAGGAATGAATTTATAAATGGGTTTGTAGAGAGATTCAAAAAAGAAGCATCAGGTATTATAGATAATGATTTGATAAAGGTCATTACTTTAAAGGGAAGGGATAGTAAATGTCCTGTTCCTACACTTGAGGCTAAGACAGGCGGTTATACTATTGATGTACAGGAAAGAGTTAAGGATGGTTGGAGTACATTGATATCCAATCCTGCTACGAGGAAACTTGGAGTAGAATTATTCTTCTATAATATGTTCAGGAGCGGGTTCAGCTTCAGTCCTAAAACATTTATGCACTTGGCTTCTGTAGATGTCAAGCAGGCAATAGAAGGATATGTGGAAAATCTTAGGAATCCTGAGTTTAATGATTCGTCTGTTATAGCTGATGAATTCCTTAATCAGTATCGAAGAAACCATACTCAGGACTTCAGGATTGTACCTAAATTCTCAGAGAATAAATATGTTAAAGTTACTGAATCAAAGAGTGTAAGTAAGGAGAAGATTATTACCTTTGCATTTAATAAGAATAAGGAAGGGATGAACAGTATTATTGTAAAAGACAGTAAGGAAGGAACTGTTTATGCCCCTGTTATTACTTATAATGATAGAGTATATATGAATCCTGTTGATGATGGCAGTTCAGTAAGTTACACAGAGACTACTTCTCTTGGAAATCCTAATAACTTCCTGGAATATAATGCTGGTGAAGGTACGGGAATAAAATCTGTAATAGGTCAAACTACTGTAGCAGACAAGCAGGAATACAATTCATTATCCAATGATTCCATAGAGGAAGCTGATAAGCCTCAAGAGGATACAGCTCTAACCCCAGAGGAACAACATTATGTAATGAATGAAGTATTTGCTCCTGAGGAAGCTGCATCAATAATGGGTATGACTTCTGATGAAGCAGCTCTTGAGAAGTTTACAGAACTCCTTTCAAAGTATGCAGAAGCAGAGTCTTCAAATCAAGCTAAGGATAAACTAAAGAAAATACTACGTAAATTGTGTTAATATGTCAAAAGCATGTGTATGGATACCTACTGTAGAAGTAGATGGTAAAGAAGTAGAAAGCAGGTTATACAAAGACCTGCTTTCATATACTGGGAATAGAGAGTCCACAAAATACTTGTGGGCTCTTGCCCAAATACCTGAGTTTACAAGCCAACTCAAGGGTATAAAGAGGGATGGAAACGGTGAAATAACATTCGATAGCTTTAATAAGGCTATCAATGTAAAAGATGTACTTGATGGAAAGACTTCTCTTGTAGAGGAAAAGAAATCGTTGGATGCAATAAATGATAAAGGAAACCCTATTGTACACAAGGATATTACCAATATAATTGATAAGGTAATAGACTTTAATATGAAGGATGAAAACAAGGAACTTGTTGCTGATGTTCATAAAGTGGATGATGGATATACAATATCCGTTGACTATAAAACTCCAGAGAATTCTGAGGTTCCCAATACTCTTATGTTCAATAATTCCCTAAACAATAAGCTGCTTGGAATAATGAACAGGTTAGGTTTTACAGCTAAAGTTGATGATAATCTGACCTATAATGGAATATTCAATCCCTTAGATACTGATAACACTGTTGATGGGCTTAGGACTGTAATAAAGGTAGCTAAAGGAGAAAGAGGAGAAGAAGCTTTTCCTGAAGAATTCAGTCATTTTATTATTGAAGGATTAGTCAGTCAACCATTAGTTGAAAGACTCCTGAATTCACTGAATGATGATGCCGTATTACAAAGAATACTGGGAGAAAACTATGAAGCTTATAAGCAACAGTATAATGGGGATAGATTCATGCTTCAAAAGGAAGCAGCAGGTCAATTACTTCAATCCCATATTATAAAAGAAGATGTTCCCGTATCAAAGAACTTAGTATCCAGATTATGGAATTGGGTTAAGAACAGGCTATCAAGGCTCAATGAATCTGATATTGACAGAGCCATAAGGGAAGCTAATGAAGGCTTTGCTAAGTTAGCCAGTAAGGTTAAAGATGAATCAATACTTTCCTTACTTGATGGAGTAAATATGCTAAATACCAAGCCTCTATATAGTTTAGGAGGAGAAGTTGACAAACTACAGAATATAGCAGAACAAGCCCTTGAGGTAGCAAGTAGAAGGCTTAAAATTATACAATCAAGAAGTAAGAATGGTAAATACAGTGAGGAAGATTTGGCATCAATAAAGAATCTCCAAGACCTGATTTCAAAGAAGAAATATGCCAAGAGTGCTTTGGCTTTTCTTACAGATAGCTTAGTTCAGATTGAACAACTTGACAAACAACTAAACAGACTTAAAACAGCTGATGTCCGCGAGGATTCAGACCTTGGAAAGATAAGAAAGACCAGTTCTATATTGAGGAACATTAAAGAGTTTTCTGATGCATATGCTCCAATCATACAGGATATGATGAGTATAGGAGCTATGCAAAAAAGAGGAGATATAGATTTATCAGAGGAAGATGCAGAGGCCATAAGCAACAGGGCAGCAGATATATTCAAGATTATAAATGATGTTGCCTCAAATTATAAGGAACTTAGATTCAATACAGTATATAATTTCCTTAAATTATATTGGGGAGAAGATAAGATAATTGACTCTGGAAAAGATAAAGGGAAAAGAGTAACTCTTGAGATGCTAATGGAAATGGCTCAAAAGGATATTAACGGGCTAGACAGATGGATAAGTTCATTGAGTGATGCCTCAGACCCTCTTTTATCAGTTATAGATAAGAGTGTAAAAGTATCCCATGCTAACAGAGATAGAATCCTTGAGGATGTACTTGCAGATTTAAGGGGAGTACACACTAAACTAAAGGATGCTGGATTTGGTACAGACTTTATGTATGAAAGGGATAAGAACGGTAAACTTACAGGAAGGATTATCAGTGACATTGATTTTATAAGATTCAATGAAGAAAGGCAACAGTATATTGATGAACTTAAGAAAGAAGGGCATGAATATTATGTTATCAAGTCTAAGGTTGAAGCTTGGGAAAGGAAAAGAACTGAGGCTGTACTGATAGATGCAGAAACAGGGAGAAAGGAAATACTTCCTGCCAAATCCTTATATGGAACTAATACCCTTAGTAAGTTAGCTCCTGCACAAAGAGAATACTATGATGCTATGATAAAAACCAAATCATTCCTTGATAGTTTGCTTCCATCAAGATATGTAAGCACTTATAATGCAGTACAGATAAGGAATGATATTGTTGAAGCAGTAGCAGATAATATAACAGACCCAAAGAAAGCTGCAAAACTTGTAATTTCAAACTTGAAAGATAAATTTGTAAGAAGGTCTGATGATACAGAATTTGGAGAAAGGCTTGATAAAGAGCAGAAGGTAATGTTGGACTTCTCAGGAAATCCTGTTGAAAAACTTCCTGTATATTATACAAGGCAGTTGGAGGACTTGGATAGATTAAGTACAGACTTTACTTCAAGTATATTGGCTTATGCAGGCATGAGTATCAATTACCATGAAATGAATAAGGTAGTTGATGTACTGGAACTTGCAAGAGACCTAGTTAAAGACAGACAAGTACAACAGGTATCAGGGGATGCTAAGTTGGTTGAAGCCTTTAAGGTAGTACATAAGAAATTCAGTAAGGCTTATACAAAGCCAGGAGAAAGAACCAACATAGGTGACAGACTTGACGATTATTATGCTTCTGTATTATATGGAAAGAGTAAAAGGGATGAGGGTACTGTCAACATATTCGGACTGGAAGTTGAAGCAGCCAAGCTGCTTGATGAAGTAAAGAATTACACAGGAGCTGTAGGACTGGGATTAAATCTATTCTCAGCTATAAGTAATGTTACAATGGGTAAAATGCAGATATTCATTGAGGGAGTAGGAGGAGAATACTTCAATCTTAAAGACTCTGCAATAGGCAAGAAGAACTATTATGCCCTGTTACCTCATTATTTAGGGCAGCTTAATGCTACCTATAAGACTGATAAAATGAGTCTTCTTATTGATAAATTTGATGCCCTTGAGGAATTCTACGGAAGTCTAAGGAGCAAAGGATATTACCAGAGTGCCATTTCAAGGATAATGGGAGAAGCCAATCTGTTCATCCTTAACAATATGGGAGAGCATTATCTTCATACAAGAACTATGCTTTCAATGCTTAATGCTTACAAAGTAAAGAATAATGTAGGAAGGGAAATAAGTCTGTTTGAAGCCTTTGAAGTTGAAAAGAAAGGCAAAGTAGGAAGACTTAAAATCAAGGATGGGGTAACTAAACTTGATGGTAGTCCTATAACAGAGGCAGATATAACTGACCTTAAGTTAAAGATAGGCAAAGTAAACCAATCATTGAATGGTGCATTCAATTCTGAGGATAAAGGAGCCATACATAGGTATGCTTTAGGAAGATTGGCAATGCAGTTCAGGCAATGGATGCCAGCCCATTATTATAGAAGATTAGCCAAGCCATACTATGATGCCCAATTAGACCAATGGAGAGAAGGATATTATAGAACACTAGGAAGATTCTCAATAAACCTTATAAGGGATTTAAAGAGAGCCAAGTTTGAATTAGGTACAAGATGGAATGAATTAAGCCAGCATGAAAAGGCAAATATGAGAAGGTCAGGAGCTGAACTTGCAATGTTCGCTATCCTTACATCCATTATAGGTTTAATGGCTTCTGCAAAGGATATGAAAGGAAACTGGTGGGAAAGGATGGCTCTTTATCAATTAAAGAGGTTAAAGTTAGAGGTAGGGGCATCAATACCAATTGCTCCTGATTTTACCAGTAACTTAATGACTATATTACAGAGTCCATCTGCCTCAATAAACTCTTTCAATAATATTATGAACCTTGTAGAATTCTGGAATATGGGTAATGAGCTTGAATCAGGAAGATACAAGGGCTGGACAGAATATGAAAGGGATTTAGTAAATGTATTCCCTATCTATGGACAGATAAGAAAACTTATTGACATAGGGGATGAAGATTATATGTTTAATATATTTAACCAATAATATAGTTTTTCATTAGTTTAGTTAGTTTATGGACAATAAAAAAGGAGGTAGCTTAATTGCTATCTCCTTTTTTTTTTATCTCAAGATTTAAGTATTGGTTATCTACAGTTCTTGATAGTGTCCACAAGGGAATCGAATGCTTCCTGAGTAGTTATTGAATTTATATCAGGCAAGTGATTGTTGGGGTCATTTATATATTCCATAAGCTCACTTACATTCTTGAATCCTAGTTCTTTCATTGCATTCCTGTTAGCTCTTACAAGCTTATTGAAGTCCTGACTTACAGAGGAAATCTGTAACTCCTTAGCACTCTTTGTCTGTGCAGGATTAAATGATTCCCCTAAACTTGGAACAGAAGATTTAGGTTCAGGAATTATAGGAGTAGGCTTAGGTTTTTCTTTCTTGGGAGCCTCAGGTTCTATGCCTAGAATCTTTGCAAGAGCAGCATCTGCATCTTCTACTCCCTCAAAGAACTCTCCTTCAGATTCTTTTGCAGCTTCTTTAGCAGCTTCCTCTCCTAACAGCTTCCTTATATCGTCCTCAGTAGCAGCTTCAAATATGGAATCCATAGTGTCCTTCTTGCTTCTTTTAGCTACATTCTTTGCTGCTTTTTTCTTTAAGTCTTCCAACTCTTTTCCTTTCTTTACCTTATAATTAACTACCCCATATTCTTCCCCATTAGAATAAGCTCCAAGATATAATGTTCTACTTCCATCTACAGGCTTGACAGTCTTGTTCTTAATATCATTCATAAACTTTATTTCATCAATGGTATTCTGGTCTGTTATCTGTTCAGTACCTTTGTAAACAGTTCCATCTTCCTTTAATATGAACCTATCCCCCCCATACATAATAGTAGAACCTGTTAAGGCATTATTTATTCCTTTTTTACCTGTATGCCCTTTTGGGGATTCATGGGTTTCATCAGGAATTGGTTCACCTGTCTCTAAGTCATTGATAAACATATCAAAGCTTGCATTAACATTGCCTGGTTGAAGTAAGTCAGTAGTCATAATATCTGAATCAAGTATATCCTGAACATACTGGGAACTTGTCAGTTCTGATGGTATAATCTGGAATCTTAAATTGAGTTCATCATCCTGTAAAGCTGTAAGCAAAGCTGCTGCCTTACTCTGAGCATCCTGACCCTCTGCTATATTACTTTGGTATCCTGTAATAGACACTGAATCACCATTAAATAATATACTAGTTCCTTCTGGGAAATACAATACTTCTTCTAGGTCATACTTGGCAAGAGACCTCTCATAATCTGATTTACTTGAGTCTGCTACTGTCATTAAATCTTCAACTATCCTATCAAGAATAGGGGAGTTCTTATGCTCATTTATATCATATTCTTCTGCATTGAACCTTCTCATTTGTATAGCTTTGGCATAATATCTTCCATCAGCTTCCTTAGTCATTAACCATACAGAACCCTCTCTTGGATTGGCATTATTTGTATTGATAGGAACTACTTCCTCATATTCATCAATACCAGGAGTCTTAAAGGTAGTATCATTATAGTATATACCGAATTTCGGTGTTTCCCCATTCATGAATGCCCTGTTCAGACTTCTCTTTCTTGGGCCTTCAGTCTCAGAGGATTTAACCATTCTTCCACTATATATATGCTTTATCTTATTTGAGAACTTCTTTGATACAAATGGAATCTCAGAAGATACCTCCTCAGTTTCATCGGCTATACCATCAATTATCCTGTTATAATTGGACATTGACTGTTTGTTACCAGCATCAAACCCTAATGAGCCTACAGCCTGATATAGTTTTCCTTCACTATCTCTGAATGGATTTATAGGCTTGACTGTCTGATATACCTCGGGAGTAACCTCTATTGCCAGTAGTATAATTCCCTTACTAGCTAATCTTGGGTCAGGATGTACTACATAGTGAATGGGTAAATCTTTATTCCTATTGAACAGTTCCCCTAATGAACCGTTATCAACAAATTCATAAGCTCCTAGTTCATCAAGAGCCTGTACTACAGGATTATTTCTCTGTACTTTTCTTCTTAAAGTCCTATCCTTCAATTCATTGAAGTCGTACTTTGTCTCAGTCCAGCTTCTTAAATATCCTACTCCTGTATTCCTCTTGGGTTCAGAGTTAGTTTCTGAATTAGTTCCTTCCCCATTCTCATGAGCAGGTGGCAGTATCTTATCATTATGTATTTTTTGAGCCAGTTTCTTTACAGATGGTTCAGCAGATTCCTTGCCTTTAGACAAATCCTCTTTACCTGATGCTATCTCTTTCAACTCATTTAATGGCTTCTTTTTTAAACCATCAATAAGTTTTTCAGCAGAATTCTCTGGGGTTTTAACAGGTTTAGCAGGCTGTTCTTCACCCTTATTACTTTCCAGTTGTTCAGCATCAGGAGCATTTTCATCAGATGCTTCTGATAATGAGAACCCTTTCTTTTTCTTATTCTCTTTCTTCTTTTTCTTCAAGGGCTTCTCAGGTACATTATTATCAGGTTTATCTACTTTACCTGATTCCTGAATCCTGTTATATTCATCAAGGAGTTCTTTTAATCCCTTACCTACATCTTCCCCTACTTCCTTTATAGCATCCTGTATAATACCTTGTGCACTTGCAGCTGATGTACCATTATCCAATGCATCCTGTACTATATTTCTGATACTTTCGCTTTCAGGAGAATTATCATCAGGTAAGAGTTTGGATATTTCAGAAGACATCTTATCCAAGCTTTCATAGTCTCTTAATAAATCTTTGAGAGCTAAGTTACTACCTTTTCTTATATTATCAAATACTTTAGGAAGAATCTCTGGGTCTATATCCTTTATGGCTTCCTTGAACTCCTTTATATTACTTGCAGTATTAACTTTTGAAGTAGAATCCTCTACAATCTTCTTTGCCTGATTTTCTACTGCTGTATTAATAGCTTGCTGAATACTATCTACAAGACCCTCAGGATTCTTGGTATACTCATTGTATTTTTCATTGAACTGCTTCCTTGCTTTTGCAAGCTTATCCAAGTCCTCAAGCTTCTGTAATAAATCAAATTTATCAAGAACATAACTGTTCTCTATTGCCTTTCTAAGTTCAGCCATTTCAGACAAGAACTTCTTGCTGCTGTTAGCGAGTAAAGCTTGCATAACAGGATTACTCATGGAGGTTAAAGCTCTAAGCTGTTCTACTACTTCTGTATTTATACCATCAGAATTCAGCTTATGTTCTATTTCAGCAGCATTGGTATTCAATACTTCCTTTACTTCATCAGCAAGAGAATTAAATCTCTTATTCCAGTCCTCAGATTGGGTAGCTATCCAAGTAAGTTCCTCAAGTTCTTCATTACTTAATTGTTCTCCAGACTTTATGTCAATATTATCCTTTATTCTTTTATATTCATCAATTTGGGATAACATTTCATCCTTAGCCTTAGTAAGTTTTTCTGCAATCTGCTCATTGGATAACTGATTTCCATTTTCTATGAATGGGCCATTACCCTGTTCATCAGTTGTATTCTTTACAACTGAGGCAATGTTTTCCTCAGAAGTATCATATGCCTGTTCAATCCAATCCTTTAAGTCGTTTAACTTACTTGCATTATCAAACATGGCAATGTCCGATATAAACTGGGAATGTTCTGCATTCTTGAATTCAAATTCATCCCCATTTATAGCAGCTTCATCCATATCATTCTGATACTTATTATGTCTTATAAGACCCTGATAATAGTTAAGGAACTCTGGAGAAGCAAGTCTATCATTAAGTCTGTTGATTAATTCAGTATCCCTTGCTAAATCTTCCCTATATTCTTTAAATCCTCCTATGAGACCCCCTTCAATAGTAATAGGAGATTGGGGATTACCATTGGCATCAGTTCTTGACCTGAATCTTGGCATCCCAAGTGCTCCTGTAAGAGCCCCTATAAAGCCCTGTTCCCATGTTGAAGGAGTCTCAGCTACCTGTGCAATACCCTCAGCTGATGCTTTAAGCCAGTTCATGGTTTCCTCTTCTGCTTCAGGATTTAACTTTGAAGAATAAAATGAGTTTATATCAGTTCTGTATTTATGACCCGGAACTACATTTGCTACTTCCTGTTCTATCTCTTCTGCTCCCTCTGATAAAGGATTAAGGAAAGGTCTTGCTTTAGATAATGTACTTACATACTTTCCATCCCTTAAGGCTATTGAAACAGACTTTCTTGCAGTCTTGTATCCCCCTGAATATAATTTGGCAAACTGTATGGTATTGGATGTAAGAAGAATAGGCATATTGAGTAGTAAATCAACATTACCCATTTTAGCTTTATCTTCCTGTATCTTTGCTATAGTCTGATTATATGCATCTCTGATAGGAGCCTCAAGTTCCTCATACTGGGGAGTACCCTTATAAGGAGCTATTAATGCAAGCTGCTGTGCAGTCTTTTCCTGTATTTCAGCAGTTACGGCTTCTTCCCATTGGGTAGCATTATTCAGTGCTTCAATCTTTCCTTCACCAAATGCTGATATTCCAGCACCTACAAAGGATTTAATACCAGAGGGTATACCCCCCAGAGGTATTGAGACAACAGCACCAGCAGCAGCAGCTCCTGCTGTAAAACCTAAGTTCTTTATAAACTTATCCCCAATCCAGTTTGTAGTAAATATATTCTTATACCATTCTCCTGATTCATCATTCTGAATTTCTTGGTCAGTCATATAATTAGGCATAGCTTTTTCTGACCATTGGTTAACAGCTTCCATAGCTTTACCAAAGTCATTATCCCATAAACCAGACCATTTTTGCTTATCAATGGCATTGAGTGCTCCCAGTACATTACCGACTGTTCCATTAAGGAATGTAGTACCTGTAAGGACTAATGCCTTACCAGTACCATATGCCAGCTGCTCATACCAAGGTTGTAATCTTCCTCTAGTATCAGAAAGGTTATCAAGTTCTGTAGCTGATGTAATCTGTTCATCAAGATGGGTATCATTCAAACCTGCAAAACCAATCTCCTGCATAGGAGATGTTTCCAGATTCTGTCTTTGCATTTCCTGAGCAAAAGAACGTCTTGGGGGATTAGGGGTTTCAACATACCCCTGATTCCCAAGTTCCCTTTCCATTCCCTCTGCTCTATTTATTCCCTTTAAGGGAGTTCCATAATCAAATTCTTCTGCCATATTATTCTCCTTAATCTATCCAAGGTACATCAAGTTTAGCATCAGTCTTACCCTGAACTTTAGCTTGAGTATTAAATCTTCCATCCAAGAATCCCATATATTGCATTACATGGAAATTAAGACTCTTATAATCCTTATTCTTCTTATCCTCATTTATCTTATCATGTAAGCTCTTAAGGGTTCTGTCCTTATCATCGAGTACCTCAGGGTCTACAATTACCCTCTTACTTTCCCCATTATCCACATAACTGTATATTAAGGAATTAGTTTCAGGGTCTAACATCATAAAGCCTTTTTCATCCTTGATTTCACTTACTATCTTATCAGCTTCCTTCTTGCTTAACTGGTCTCCTTTTCTTCCGTCGTCATATTCATATAAAGGAGATTTCTTCTCATCAATGAGAGCTCTGGTATTCTCTCTGAATACTTTATTCAAAGGTTCATTGTCAGCTAAGTTTGTAGCATAGTTGAAGCTTCTTACTGCTGCTCCTTTAAGTTCATGTTCCAAAGCTGCAACTATCTGGTCAGGATTGGTAGTACCAAGCCTTGAAGTAATCTCTTTCAGCCTGTCGACATTAGGATAATATTCTTCCCTCTTACCATCTAATCCAGTAGGAGCTGACATCGTAAAGCCACCTTGAGGGTCAGGAGAGAAATATCTTGTTTCAGGATTCTCCTTATATGCTTTCTGCTTAAGGATTTCCCCATTGCTTGCAGCTACTTCCTTGATGAAGTCTATATCAGACTGTATCCTTGAAGTATCTATGCTGGCATCAACCTTTGTCTTAGGAATAGCTCTATACGGCAATCTTGGACTATCTTGTCCCATTGCATTAAGTTTAGCCCTCTTTATCGGGTCTAAGTATTCTTGGTTCTGCAATGTCTGATACTTGGTTTCCCCTATGGCATTCCATAATCCCTGATGGGCAAATTGATAAGCTCTGTCTATGATAGCCTGATTACCCCAATTACGTACTCCAGAACTTGTAATAGCATCTTCGACTATCCTTTTAAGCTCTTGAGGAGCTGATGGGTCATTAGCTGCCGAGAGTATAATTTCCTCAGGACTGTATCCTTGTTTCATCCTTGTTTCAAAGTATTGTCCTTGAAGTATCCCCTTCCATTTTCTTGGGTCTTCCCTCATTTCCTTTGCAAGATTTGAAGCAGCAGTACCTACTTGTTTGCTTATTAAAGCACCAGAGTATGATTGATAGGATAATGAAGGATTCTTTATCAAATCATCAAGACTTAATGTTGAAGCATCAGTATTGAACATCAGTGTATTATCTTGGGATAATGCCTTTCTCTGTTCATCAAGAAGTTCTTTTCTTCTTGTATAAGCTTGTTCAATAGGAACTATCTCCTTAGAATATCTGCTCCTCATTTTATTCATATTCTGTCTGCTGCCTGGACTTAATCCATTCTTAGCAAGTTCCTCAGCCTGTGCAGCCAAGTCCTTGCTATATGTATTATATAAGCTGTAGGCATATGGGTCTGATTGTTCATTAGCCATTTGTTCCCACACACTTGCTTTAGTTGCAAGGTCTGCATATTGCTCTTCAACAGCTTGGTGGGCTTCAGTTGCTGCCTGTACAGGTTGAAGCATTTCAGCATAGGAGAATGGCTTGAACTTAGAGCCTATTACAATAGTATTTGCTGCCATATTATCTCCTCCTTCTTCCTTTAGTTAATAAATATCCACCATTCTTTCCTTCTTTCTTACCTGTAGATTTAGAATCCTCAGTAGGTTTATTGGTATAAGTTATATTACCCCTACTGTCTACAGTATAATATAATCCAGGGTTGGTTTTAATCATATGCCTTGCAAATTCCTCTCTTCCTATATCTCCTAATGAATCAAAGAAGTTGGTGAGGTTAGCACTTCTTGATGCTGAAACTCTTGCATCAATTCCTTCTCTCATTTGAGCTCCTGCAAGTGCAGATTGTACCCTGAGTTTATCATTTTCCTTATTAGCCATTTCAGCTTTTAAAGCTCCCTCAGAGTTGAACTGATTAGTACCTCTGTTAAATCCTTCAACGAGTTGCCTTTGGTTAAGGTTATATTCTTCCGCTTGTCTTGCAAGGTTTCCTAATCCCTCATTATAATTATAGTCTGCTGCAAGTATTCCAGCTGTAGCTGTAGCCCTGTTACCATTTGATTGGTTTACTACTGCTCTTCTTGTTGCTCCTGCATTTCCTGCTAACTTATTAAGATAGTAGTTCCTATCCAATGGTTTGTATGTCAAATAATTCCCTACTGGATTAAAACCTACTTCACTAAGATTATCAGTTGAATGCTCTATTCTTTCAGCATTACCATAATCAGGTTTTGTCAGACTGGTAATAGCTCCTATTCCAGCTCCTAATACAGGTGCATATCTTAGGGAGTCAAGTCCAATACCCCAGCCGTCTTTCTTTGATTTAGCAGGTAACTTTATATCAGTATAGGTTTTGTCCATATCTATTGGGTCTCTATCCCTTCTTGCAGCAGCTCTTGCTTTAGTAGGGCCACCTTCATCAAACCTATTACCACTTTCAGCTTCCCTTATGTCCTCTTGAGCAGCTACAAGCCTAGCCATTCCAGCTGCAAGTCCTCTCTTACTTATAGGGTCATTTGGTCTTTCCTGAGATTCTTTTTGAACACTCTTTGCTGCATCTGCAAAGGTATTACCTCTTAATTTATATTTCTTTTTCACACTATCTGGTACTGTTAATCTATTACTGAATACATAATCATTGAATACTACTTCCCCTTCTTCTACAAGGTTAGGAGTACCTTGTTCATCTACTCCTATCTGTACTCCATCATTAGGGTTTTCTTCATGGGTTCCCCCATTATCTATGAAGATTACTCCATTTGAGAAGTCTCCACCATGTGTTCCAATGGCTCCTCCGAATGCTTTTTGATTACTCTCATACAGAGTATTCAATCCAGTTATTGGAGGAGTAGGAAATCCCTCTGTAACATTTCTCATTCCCAATCCTGGATAATGCCTATAATATTCAAATGCAGAAGATGGTGCTAAATTAGGCTGACCATTTACCAGTGGGGTAGTTCTCACATAGGCTTCCTTAATATCTTTTACATCAGGTCTGAATCCACCATGTTTAGTTATAGGCATCCATTCCAGACCTGGAGAATTTCCACCAACAATTATATCATATTGGGGGTCTCTCCCATACCATAAATTATCTTCAGAAAAGAATGGAACATCAAAGTTAGTTTTCCTTTGTAATTGGATACCTTTTTTAGGAGCTTCTGTTATCGTAGGAGGTTTAGTATCAATAACCCCTTTGCTCTTAGCTCTTTCAATTCCTTTATCAATCTTTCTTACTTGTCTATAGTATTTTCCACTTTCTGTATTTACTTTTCCATTTCCTTTCAGGAAACCTTTTGGAAGATTATTAAGACCTCTAAGCCCTGTTAATATATCAAACTCAGGACTTACAATCTCTAAAGGTAAATCCTTGTTTAGCATATCACTATTAGCTAAAGCCATCTGTTGTTCTTGGGTCAAATCAGAATATTTAGTTCCAGCAGGGACTCTTACTCTGTCTTTAGAGGATATGACCCTCTCTATAGGTTCATCAATTGAAGGAGCATAAGACTGTATGTTATCTCCTTGTATAACATAGTTATCTTCAAGAGGGCCTCCTTCTGCATGGTTCCAACCTCTTGCATTCTGAGCAAATGTAGCTCTCTTTCTTACAGCAGGAGAAGAACTTCTTTTACCTCTTGCTATACATTCAGAAGTTACCCTACCCCCACAGTATTCTGTAAATTTACCCCTATTGGCTTTCTTAATATGTATTCCCCCACCTTTGGCAAACCTATTACCAAAAGGAGACATTGTTCCTGTATAATTCATAGATATTGGCCCTCCATATGCTGCATAGTTAGCTTCTGCATCCCAATTTGATTCTGTACTTAAATTGTCAGCAGACATATTGAAAGCTGATACAGCCCTCATATTAGCATCCTTTATTTGTTTATTAAGCCTTGAAGCTTTCTTCTTTGCTTTCCTTCTTCCAAACAGATTGCCTATACCTGATGCAAGTCCTCCTATTATGGCTCCTACCCCTGCTCCAATAGGGCCGAAAGCCATACCAGCAGATGCTCCAGATAAAGCAGCAGTACCAGCTTCTGCTGCTGCCTGTCCTCCACTTTTTCCTCTTACATCCCTGAAACTTACATTATCCAATGTACTGAATGAGTTCCATTGATTAAGTAAATCATCTGTAGAATCAGCATCAAATGTTCTGCTTTTCTGCAAATCTATCTTGCCTTCAATAGCAGAAGTATCAGCTATTTTAGCACTATCAGCAGCTCCCTTTGCTATATTTAAGGCTCCAGAGGCTACCCCTAAGGCATCTCCTACTCCAAAGGAAGACATACTGTTTGGTTTTGTAGCTTTGTAAGTACCATCCATTCCTCCTATAGTCAGCCCTTGAGTATTAGTAGGGGCTGTACTCATACCATAAGTAGACTGCCCTAATATAGAACCATCAGCATATATATTAACTAATCTGTTATTAATTCTTCTATATTTTTTCTTAGCCATGTTATATCATTTTGGTTACAAAAGTAACTAATCTTTTTTACTTATCCAAACTATTATATAAAAAAGTAGCGGACAGATAAATTATTAATTTACCTACCCGCTATTTCATTATTCAAAGTAATAGACATTCATATCATGAAGTACAGTCTTATTGGTATTTGCGGTCTCCATAGATAGCTTAATGTAAGCCCAAGGATTCCTTATTCTATCCCTGTGGTTTTTATCATCCCTAGGGATATTAGCCCTCCATATCCTAAACTTCTTTTGAATGGTAGAAGGTCTTCCCGATATCATTTGCAGATTAGCTGTTCCTTTCTGATATTCATTCCATACAGTAAGAGTATCAAAGGTTCTTGTACTAATAAGAGCATCATCAGAGCCCCTATAAGAGTCAGCCCTGAACTCTACTGTATTGAATATCTTATCCAATGGTTCATCAGGATTAGCTATGACTGTTACAGAGAATGGTTGATACTGATTAAAGTATCTGTTATATTCCCCCTTATTCTGCTGCCATAATTTATATACGTCTTCCTCTCTATATTGGAAATCTTTCCTGATTGATAATGTTGTATCTCCTAGAGTATTCATATAAGGAACATTCTCATAATTAAAGAATGACATAAACTGCCCTAAAGGTTCTGAGAATCCTAAACATTCATTAGAACTGGTAAAGAATACATCCCCATTTATTTTATCATAGTGGGTAACAAAGCTCTTGAAATCTGAAGGATTCCATATTGCCACTTCCTTAGACCTGCTGTTAATCCAAGAGTGGAATCCAAGCTTATCAGAAAGGTTGGCTACTTCCCCATTGAACAGGTATATACCCTTAGTTATATCATCAATAAAGTATAAGCCATTTGGTGTTTCACATATAGACCATTTGTTAGTACAGCCTAATTCATTGGTCATATATCTCTTACCATTTACTTTTCCACTGTTAGCTATTTCAATAGGAACTCCCTCAGCAGAATTTATCTGGGTAACATTGTTATACATTATATTGCTTATTCCCCTGTCCTGAAAAGATATAAGTTCATTATTGAATCTCTTGATAGCTCTTACCGGCCCTTTATCCCCATCCATATCCAATGTGGAAGCAAGAGTAATATTAGTCCATGTATCAATGCCTTCACCCAAAGTTTTGGTCTTAGTCCATGTAACCATATTAGGGAATCTGTTCAGGTTTATAGCACTGTAATCATGTGTTCTATAACTGAAGAAGTTATTCCTTTGCTGATATACAGGATTAAACAGATTGAAGTTCTGAGGACTCATATTAAGATTACTTGATTGCCCCCTGTTCCTGTCATACCTTGAATCCAAGTTAACTCTTGATTCAATCATTGTTGATGTAATATCAACAAGAGTATTCATATCATCCTGACTATTGGCATAGGTTTTAAGACAGTCATATCTTGCAAAATAAGTATCTCCTACTCTATAAGTCAAGGATATATCATAACCTGAATCAAGTTCTACTGGTTCCCCACAGACTTCCCATCTGTTATTGGCAACATCGGCTTCTGATGTACCTCCAAATCTGGTAGAGGATTGTATATTATCCCTATATAATTCTCCTATCCATATTAAGGCTAAACTGAGTGAACTAGTAGCAGGTTCTTGATAAAAACTTGCATTAGGCATAGAGTATTGGTTTACTACATACTGCTTAGTAGAATTATAGAATGGAGTAAATAATCCAGTCATAATTTTTCTCTTGGGCACTTTAAACCCTGCTGGAAGTACAACCTGTTGCCATACTGAACCAGTCCAGTAAGGATTAAAGGATATGACAGCATGAGGGGTAGATTTATATTTCATCTGAACAGGGTCTTTAGCATATACTCTTTGGTATACAGGGTTCTCTGCTGTACCAGTCTTTATCTCCATCTTCATCCCAATTATACTACTGACAGTCAACTCAATTTTTTTTGAGTCTTTATCTATTGGGCCTACAAAGGCAACTGGATAATCCATATTTCTATGAATAATAGCTGTTAGATTGTTCTTATTAAAGCATCCATGTGCTAAATCTGACCCACTCCAGCTTGTAGCTTCTGAAGTATCAGTAGTATATACAGCACCTTCATCAGGGTCTACACTATTCATAGTATATACTGAATCTACATTACCCCTATATAATAACTCTTTTTTAGGTAAATCTTCTCTTTTAAGTTTCAATATCTGGTTCTCAGAGTAATTAAAAAGACCAACCTTATTCCCATAAGGAGGAATCCATTGATTACCGTTCCCAAAGTATTTGAACTTATTACAGAAAACAATCCTTGATGTTTTCTTCTTGTCCAAAGTTGCTGTTCTCTTATCTTCCCCCTCTGAGGTAGTACAGTCATTTACACTGCCAGTTCTTTGCCAGGGATATATACCAAAAGCTAATAATTTTCCATCAGCTAACTCCTTAGTATATGCTTCATCAATCCATAAAGCTTGGGTCGCTGGAATAAAAGGGCCATCATTTACCGTAGGAACAGACTTATTCCAGTAAGTATTGACAGGAGGCAGTTTATAGGCATCAGGCCATTTTCCTGTATTCTTTACAGTAAAGTCAATATCTACTTTATCACTAATAGCTTCTGTATACCCAACTATTCTAAATTTCAAATCAGAAAAATCTGCATTGTACAATTCTTCAGAGTTTTCTATATCAGGAGAATGAAATGTAACTACTGAACTATCTACTATGAAATCTTCTCCTATAAGACCTACTAGATTAGTAGCTCCTATCTTATTTCCTATAAAGCTATCAGGGCAAGCGGATGATGCATCCAACTTATATAAAGTAGGAGAACATATACCGAATGTTGAAGAAGTATTAACCTCTGTGGTATATGGTTCCATATAACTAGCTTTATTCTTCCAAGCATCTTCTGTTATATTTATAACAGTATTATTTATTCCACAATTATGTAAATATTGATAGGGGGTAAGTCCCATATTGACCAAAGGAGAGTCATAAGGAACGTCACTGAATCTAAAGAACCATGAAGACATAAAGTCGTTTACTCCAGAGTATCTATCCTTTATATTATAGACTGTAGGACTGACAATCCCCTGAGCTATAATATTCCTATCTTTTAATTCAGGGTAACAGACAACAGGAACCAAATGAGTATAACCTGCTTCAAGCATAGCAGATTGGACAGTTTCCCCTACTGTAAGTTGAAAGCCTGGAATGAAAAGGTTGTTACCTTGTAAGGATGGAGCAACAGTTTCTTCCTTATCTCCTATCCACATGACCTCTGACCTTTCCCCATATTTATTTATGCCAAAGAATCCTAGTCGGTAGACTTCTCCTCTTTTGAATCCCTTTCTGTTATATCGTACAGGAGCTCCATAAGTCTGAGGTTTATAATCATAGAATATGTTACTGTCAAAATTAAAATCAGTATCACTGAATATACTTATTGCAGAAATAGTCAATTCATCAGAAGTTGTAACTCCTGTTGCTATTCTACGGCAGAGTTCCTTCATAGTTCCAAGCCCTGTTACTGATACATCCCCAAGCAATCTTGTTACAAGATTAAAGTTACCTAAGAACAAGGTATTATCCTTCTGGGATATTGCATATGGGGATACCCTTACTCCTCCTACAAATAACAAATTTGTAGGGTCAACAGACTCTAAGGAGCCCCCAGCATCCGTAATAGTAAATGAGGAGCCCCCAGCAAAACTATCATGTATTAAGTCGGCTGTAGGAGTACCATTCAAACTGGTTCTCATTATTCTATATACCCTGCAATACTTGAACTGGGCAGGGAAGTTGGATATGTTAAGGCTATATCCCATACTTATTTTTTCCTCAGGGGAACCTCCTCTATCTTCAAAGGCTATATACAGTATTTCAGTTGTACCTAGTATATTACTTTCAGAGTCATATTTATTATAGCCAGTAATTACATATTGTACAACTCCTGATGGAAATTCTCCAGAAACCTTTACAGGCTCTACAGTTACCCTGACAGTCCTTGCAGGTTTAACAAAATCAAACGAATCATTATTCCATCTTGATATTGTATCATTATCCGATTCTATATTAATCATTCTAGGTTGGTTTACTCCATCAACCCAGTATATCTTTTTCAGCTCTTCATTCTCGTAAAGGGATAATGTTTCAATAGGATTGGCTGTAGAGAAGTTCAAATCTCCAGTAAATAAAAGCTTTCCTTTAGCTATATTATTGTCCAGCCATACCCTGTATATTCTATCAAGTCTGTTATAACCGATAGTTCTGGTATCAAAAGGAGTCATAGATATATCAGGTACATCCTTTTCTACTCCTTCTATATTATCTAAGGTTACATCCCCTGATGTAAATACAACAAGATTATTATCTACTACTCCAGTACCAATGGGAGTACCTGCAAATCCCCATCCTACATTATTAATGTAGGAATACAGATTACCTTTCTCATTGATTGCACTAAGTAAGGTACTCTCATCAGTAGGCATAAACCTTATATTGTGAGCCTCATATGCATATTCAGGATTAAATGCAGAAACACTCAAGTCCCTTTGCATTCCTTTTAATTTAAAGAGTATATTCTTCTGCATATCAATTAATCTTTAAGTATTCCTTATTACCCAAATCCTTGAACCCTCTCTTGAATTCATTAACTCTCGGTATAAGCTGATTCCAAAGTCCTGTTATAGATTCCATTTCAGAAGGAGAAGGTATAGTAAACTCACTCATACATTGTCCTGCTTTCCATGCATAATCCTGCTGTACATTCTGTAATACAGCTGGTTGTATTTTACCCATATCAAACAATATGGTAAACCATTCCTGCTTAATATAAAGTTCCAATGCTTTTACAAAGGAACTGTTATCAGGAATAAGTGGGAATCCATCCTCATCTATAGGTACAGCCCTATAGGATATATCCACTGTCCCTTCCTTAAAGGAAGTATATATAAGCCTGCCTTGAGTTTTAAAAGTCTTCTCTCCTCTACTACTATTCCCCTTTGTATGAAAACTGTCAGTAGTATATCTCATACATATATCATCCTTACAATCCCTTACCTGTTTAATGGCAATAAGGTCACAGGGCAAAGCTCCTCTGTAATTGCTTATTTCCACAGTCTGTACTTTATCAATGTAAATCTTAGGCATTCCCATAGTATGTATGAAATCAATAGTATATTGCACTATTGTCTCGAGTGATAAATCCTGCATTAACGGATGCCTTAACAGCCTGCTTGCAATCTCTCTTATGTTAATCCATTGAATATTATTTACCATAGTCTTATCTTTTAATAAGGAAGGCATCCAAACGTCCTTCCTTTATTCTATCTTTTAGTGCCTTCTTTATGAAAGTATTAGGTATAAATTCATAAAAGGCTTTATTATTATATTTAGCTACAATCCTGTTATAATAGACTTTAAAGTATTCTTTTTCCTCCATTTTAACAAGTGTTCTTTCCTTATAGGCTTCCTCATCTTCATACCAGAGTTTTAATGTCCTATCCCAATCAATGGGAACCTTAGCTACTACTTTTCCATTCTTAATCTTAATTGAAGGAAGGTTCTTTCTTAATTCAATCCTACCCATAGCATATGGTAGAATTATATCTCTCCCATTTATAAGATTCTCAGCAAGAAGGTCATTTATTCTTCTTATAATGCTATAGAATTCATTCTCCTTTAATGGTCTCCCTATATTGAACCATTTATTCTTTCTGATATACTTGTAGGCATCATATACTCCTAAAGAGCCTGTTACCTTATAATGTTTATTGCCTCCATACCTTTTCAGAACTTTATCTCTGAATTCCCCCAGGCTTATATTATTCTCCCTTACCTGACCATCCATATCAGTTAGACTTTCTTAAGGAAAGACCAGACAAATCATCTTCTGCATTATTGTCTGTATCTGACGGAGAATATACAGGAGCAGTAAGTTCCCTTACTATGAGTTCTACCAAAGGGGGAATAAGGTTATCTTCAATAGGGAATGTACTATCCAGTATGTCACAGGAATTCTCTTCCTCAGAATGGCATTGTATCTTATAGGCATCCTTTGCATCCAAGAATACTGCTGTGAACCTCACTGATTCAAGATGCACATATTGAGGGTTCGATGATTTCAGGTAAAGGTAATTATCAGGGCCTAGAGTAGCATATATAATATTCTGCAAGTATTTATTGTGTCCTACATATCTCATTCTATCCCTTGATATATAGCTTATTTCACCTTGAAAATAATCCTTAGGATACACTCTTGGAATGCCTATATGCATTATAAATGGAACCTTTTCTCTACTTCTTAAGTAACATCCTCCTTCACAGGGTTCTCCTGATATAGCTGGAACCTGAATTAAATCCAAACAAGCCGTCTGATAGTTACTTTCAGGAATTGATTTCTTTATATCCGAGTATCTCTGTTTAAGTAAGAATGGCCTGTACTTATCCATAAGAAACATAATATGGTCTTCTGTAAACTTGGCATCATCAGATGTAAGTTTAAGTTCATCCAATACCAGATATACAATTTCTTTATATGTATTCATAAATTTATTTATTAGTTAATAACTAAAAAGTCCTGCAAATATAAGTATTTAATCTTATATAAGCAAGACTCTTAACATTTTATTAATAAAGTAAGCATCATACTACTTCCAAATTATCCTTCATCATTCCTATGAAGTTATTATATGATAATGTATTGGATATATACTCTGGGAATGGTAATAAACAATCTACTCCAAACAAACAATAGAGAGCATTGGTGATAGATTTATAGTCCTCCTCAGTTATGAAATCCTTGTAAGTTCCATCAAGTAATTCTTCAATAAAGTATAGTACCAATAGCCTGTCTACACTCTTATAGCTTTTGTATCCAAGAGCAGCCAGAGTATTAAAGTAGGTTACTATTGAATCATATGAAATATCAGCCAGTTGTCCCATTGCATCTACATTTTAAAGATTCACCTTCTTCAGTATTACACATAAAGAACTTCTTCCAATATTTAATGGCTTGAGTATAATGAGCTGTCCTGATTGCAAGTTCAAGAGCTTTTATCCTTAAGATAGACTCTATAAAGTTCTTAGGTATCTCACATGAGCATTCTATCTGTCTGATACTGCACATACTTGTATTATATACCTTACTTAAATCGACAGCTACTCCTATAGTAGTCTGGTTATTCATACCCTCAGGAGTATCAGCTGATGGAGTTCCTTTTGTTATAACATACACAAAGAACATATTGTCTTCAACTGTAACTTCAACCAAATCATCAAGTACAAGTTGTACTCTTTTACTATTACCAGTTACAGTTGTTGTATACACAGGATGTCTTGATGGCCTGTTATCCACATAAGTCCCTTGGGAATCTACTACCACTTTGTCTATATATACATTCTGGTAATAAGACATATCCTTAACTGATGCATCTATAATCAACCTTTTGCCATCAGGGGTTATACGTAGTTCATTAAATGTTATCATATGTTCTTTTTTTTTTTAAAGAAAAAAGGGCACAATTAAGTGCCCTTTATATTAGACTAGGTTAATTTTGTAATATTAAGACCACTAGCTGTATTGATAGCTGTAATTAAGGCATTCATTAGTGTATGACTGCCATCATCCTCTGCAACAATAGTAAGGTCTTTCTCAGATTTCTGAACTGATTCATTGCTACCAACATATGCAAAGTGGATATCCAATGTATCATATTTCTTACTCGGGTCAACAAGATAAGTAGTCCTGATTATATTCGGGAAACCTACTCCTCTGTAAATGTCCCCTCTTTCACCCATACAGAAGTATTCAAGGTCTGCAATTTCCTTACCATCTTCTACTGAATTGGTAGAAGCAATCTTAGTTACTTTACCCCAAATAACATCGTCTCCATCAACAAGAACAGTAACAAATTGTACAGTAAATGGAATATATGCTACTGGCATAGTTCCCAATACCCATTTTTGTTCTACTTCTTCAAGATTCAATCCTGTGTAAGTACCTGTTAAATCAGATTCTTTTGTAGCATTGGTTACTTCAACAGATGTTGATGCTGTAGTCAAATATACTTTAACCAAAGGTACATCATCCCTTGACATATTTTTAACCAATGATAATGCTAAAGTCTTGTAGAAGTTTGAAGCATTCATACCGACTCCTGCATGAACCATACCATATTTTACATAAGTATCTTCTTCAGATTGACCTACATAATGTCTGAAGAACAGTCTCAGGATATAATCTTGTCCTGCAACGGGTGCTCCTGTATTTACATCAGGGTCTAATACTACATGATGCAATGCTAAAGGATGAGCTAAAGCTTCAGATGAAGTAGCTTTTGCATACATCACTGTCTTTAAATCAATGAGGTCTGTTCTTGTCATACCTCCTGCTCCCATGTATTCAAGATACATATGGTTCTTAGCTGTATCTGCTTTAGGTAAAATAGAACCTACTGCATCAGTAGGAAGTAATTGATTATCTGTCTTTAATTCTTTTGCAACATAAAGTTGTCTGGCTTGATTTGTACTATAAACTGCCATAATTTTTGGTGTTTAATTAAACAATAGTGTTATTTATTTTATTTATCCTTTTTTCTGATACATCATTTCCTGAGCTAATGAAACTGCTCTATAAAGAATAGGTCTATGTAAGGCTGAATTAAGTTCACATTCTGAGGCAGAACTTACTCCATTTATTGTAAGATTCATGGATTGTAAACTTTCCAGTATGATTGGTTTAGGCTTTCTAAGATACCTTACATAGTATTTCGATATATCATAAGGAGTTACTATTTCTATCTTATCGGCTGCATTCAATCTTAATGCCCTTCTTTCCCCTGCTCCCCTGAAAGGATTCTTACTTACTCTGTAATATTCGTCTAAAGTAACAGGTACGACAGGTATTTCCTTTCCACTTAAACATGGATAAGGACTGTCAATAGTCATACTTTCATACAGTATGAAAAGCAGGTCATTTATACCAAAGACTTTAGAATCAGGGGAAATGGGGTTGGGATAATCCTTGATTATATCTGAGGAAGTTTTACTTGTAGAAGTAACAAGAGCACTTAAGTATTCTCTCAGTTCCTCTGTCTGTTCAAAAGATGTCCCAGTTACATCCCTCCCATTGTATAATTCAACAACAACCAGCTCCTGAGCTTCTGTCAGGAGAACCGATTTCTCATATTCAGTAAGTCCTGGAGCTGCATTTGACATAATATTGTTATAGTTTATATCAAACTCGCTGCTAAATTCTTGTAATGTCATTCTTTTAATTTGGCTTCAATAGCAAACTTAAGTTCTTGATTCTTAGGATTGTTCAAATACTTAGCTGCAATATTCAATACTGGTTCTTCATTATGTCCACATAATGGAGAATTATCACTCTTTAAATAAAGATATCCACCTCTGTTAGATATAATCCCTGCTTCTACAGCCCTCTTAATCAATACTTTAGTAGGTAACATAGGGTCTGTAATAACTCTAAGGAACATCTTACTGTCAGCTTGAATAAGCTCGTTTGCTTTTGTCTGTAAGAATTCTAGCTTAGTGTTAACTGACATAGGTCTTCCATCAATAGCTTCTATGATGGTTCTCAGGATATCTGCATCATTTTCTACTTTACCAAATTCCTTATAACATCTCATTGTACTGCTCATGTTATCCTTAGCAGTCTTGACTTCTTCTCCATCAGAGATAATGACAAACTGATAAGTAGCTTTAAAATGGTCTTCCATTTCCTGCATGGAAGGTGCTATATAGTCCTTATTGGCAAGTAATACTTTATATCTTATATAATCATCAGGAGAAGCCAGGTTGAATACATTATCTTGCTTATGTAAGGGAACCTGGAAATTATCCCAATAATTATCTTTCTTTCTATAAATACTAAGGGCATCATATTCTAAGCCCATTATTTCCTCAAGGAATGCTTTTTCCTCATTTGTGAGAACATTAACATACATACCTGATTTAAGTACAGGTACAGTAAAGGTTCTTACTGCATTTTCAGCCATACCCCCATATAAAATATGTTTAGGGTTAGTGACCATTCCAACTCTTGGAATATGCCTTACTGTAATTTTCTCATTCCTAAGACAACTTACTGTTGCTTTAGCTGATGATTGAACTCTAGCTCTCGTAAGAGGTTTATCATAAATAGTTGGTTCCTCTCTCTCATTAACAACTACTTCTGTAGTTGGCAATTCTGATACTGTTTCATCATCTACTGAAAATTCAGGTGCACTATAATCTACTGTTTCTTCTACTTTTCCTTTTGTAGCCATATTACTTCTCCGTTATAATATATAAATAAAAAAAAAAGGAGGGAGTTCTAAGTCCCTCCCTATTTGTTGTTAAGCTGCAAGAACAGCTGGTATAATCGACATTGTTCTTGTTGGGTCTAAGACACAAATACCAAGAGTTGCCATTCTATGGATAACAGCAGAATCTTCATCGAAGGACATATAAGGATTACCCTTCTGCCCAGTGAACGGATTCCTAAGTCCCCATTGATAACCTCTGTATTCATTATCTCCCTTAATTTTACATTTGAAGATATTCGGTTGGTCCATAGTACCAATGTACATGATATCATATCTGTAAGACATAGCTACACCTCCATTAGGATGCATAATCTTGTTTCTTACTGGGTCGTCATAGAATGGGTCAACATCCACTTTAACTCTTACACCATTAGGTGCTTTAAACTCTACAAACTGATAACCAGCAGAAAGAGCATTTGAGTGTAACTTGGATTGAGTCTTTTCTACAACTCCAAGAGAACTATTATCAAGAACGAACTGAGTCCAGCCTGATACTACATCAAGAACAGCTTTATGGAATTGAATAGCTCCCATTTCACCTGTCTTAAGTAAGAAGTATCTGTCACCAAAATCTAACTTAGCAGCAGAAAGTTGATACAATGCATCTTCAATCAATTTCAAAGAGAACTTATTGTAGTACATAGTATTGGATACTTCCATTTGTTCAAATAAACCCGCACCAGTCTTAATTACATTACCTGATTTACCAAAGTTCATGTATTCACCATTAGCATTCCTGTTGGAAGTACCAAAGGCCATTACATTGTTCTTATATTCTGAGAATTGAGCTTCAACTTCAAAGTCTACATTGTGCATCCACATGGTAGCTACTGACTTAACAAGTTTACCACTTTCAGTTGGTTTCGTAATAGGAACACCAACAGCAAGTTTCTTATTAAGCATACTACCTGTAACCTTATGCTGAATTCTAACTACAGACCATTCATTCCTCATAGAAACTGGAGAAGTAAATCTTACATCACCAACTTTCCTTGAAAGTTCTTTTTCTACAGGAGCAAAGTCAATAGAGAATCTCTCTCCTCTTAACAGTCTTTCAGCAGGACAGCCAGTAGTATTACCACCCATCAATTCTACTTTATAAACTGCATTGGTTCCTTCCATTCTAGGGTCTCCTAAGATTCTGAAAGGATATACCTGATTCAAGTGACCTACAATAACTTCACCGTCTGCAAACCAATCTTCTCCAAATACAAGATAGAATGGAGCAGTACCTACACCAACATTGCCTGATGCTTCTGTAACTACAGTTCCGTTTTCGTCTCTGGCTTCAACAAGAGGAATATTCCTTCTTGAGCTGCCGATTACATCCCAATAATATTCATTATCATCCTCAAATTCTCTTGTAGGGAATTGATTCAGGAATGTATCTAATGTTTTTCCTCTATAAAAAGCCAGCAACTGTACCATAAGGTTTGTAGCCTTCTGGGGAGCAAGCTGGAAAATAGAGCCTAAGTGATTCTCTTTGGTCAGACCCTTCCAGTGTTGGAAGCCTACCATTTGAAATTTACCTAATTTACCTGCCATAATTGTCTTTATTTATCAATTAAAATATGTTTTATACATCTATACTATAACCCATATTTATGAATGATTCAGGGTCTTCCTGTACTCCACTGGCAAATTTAAGGTTTCCGTCAGAAGTTCTTGAGGTATTATTAAGAGTATGTTCCAACTCTTTCAAACGACTCTTTACTTCCTTTTTGACTTTACCACCTACGAGAGTATCCAATGTTTTAAATCCATCAGTCAATGTGAAGATTAATCCCAGTTTCTTCATAAATTCAACCCTGTTGTCCATCTCATACTTCTGGATAGCTGTATAATACTCTCCAGTTTCAGGGTCTTTATAAACAGGTTTACTTATGGTGTCATATATTCTCTGACGGGTACTCCTATCAAGTTGTATTCCATCAAAGATTTTTTCATCACCAAGTAAAGACTTCTTTAAGTCCTCAGCCTGTTTCTTTCTTTCTTTTATCTCTTCTGCTTCAGCTTGTTTAGCTTCATCAATCATACCTTTGTACTTTTGATTGAAGTAATCTCTGTTGCTTTCCAAAGCTTCTTTTGCATCCTCAATATCAGTACCAGCATTAAAGGATTTCTCAACTTCTCTTTGAGCCCTTTCCTTACTGTATCCTCTGTTAACAAAGTCCTGATAAATCAGTTGTTTTCTTAAGGTTTCCCCCTTCTCGGTTTCATCTGAAATAACATCATCCTTGATAGAATCCAAGTAAGATAAAGTATTCTCATACTTCCTTATTTCACTTACTTCGATATCAGCATTCAAGGCTTCATCAATCCTTTTCTGTCTTTCATCAAGTCTGGATTGAATTGTTTTTTCAATAGTCTCTGCAAATTCCTCGGGTGTTTTAACCTTACTTGCAGTTTCATCATCAAGGTCTGGGAAGATACCTTCTTCTATTAAGGCTTTGGTTAT
>ERZ791729.13-NODE-13-length-95777-cov-5.708155_pt1 | contig 95777 bp, 121 predicted proteins | sample MGYA00510043_ERZ791729 | MGnify/ENA primary metagenome ERZ791729 (study PRJEB30046, sample SAMN00715149) | human gut metagenome | study: EMG produced TPA metagenomics assembly of the A metagenome-wide association study of gut microbiota in type 2... | reverse complement strand
CATTATTTTTTCTTAAATCTATATAATAAGAGAAAATACGAACAAGGTAAATACTTAGTTTATGAGGCTTTTATATAATTACTTTACTTATTAAATGTATATAAAAAAAATAATAGTTTATAAAACTATTAAATCTTCCATATCTTCTTTAATAATAAGATTTTGATTTTTACATTCTAAAAGTTCCTTTTTAGAATTTTTACCCATATGTGAGGGAATAATCTTTAAATTTTTGTATTTATTTAAAAAAGTTTTTATATCATCTACACCTAAATGAAAATTATTTCCTATTTTATTAGTTGCATCACAAATTAAATAATCTGCATCTATAATATTATCAAGTAAATTATCACATATTGTAGTGTCTCCAGTAAAAACAATTTTTTTATCATTATATTTAAAAACATAACCATAACAGTTTCTCATTACACCATGAACTGTTTTATAACTAGAAATAATTAAATTATCAATTTTAATTACTTTTTTATTATCAATAAAATTAATTGTTTTATTAAGTAAAATTTCATAAAATAGTCCTGGAAATCCAAGTTTTAAAAGTTTTAAAACTTTCATTCTATCTTTTTTACATATAACAATATTTAACTTTTGTTTTCTTTGATAAAAATCTAGTATTATAAATGGTAAATCAAAAAAGTGATCTGCGTGAGTATGAGTTATAAATATATATTTAATTTGCTCATTTAAATTATTTCTTTTTAGTATTTTCATTGTTCCTTGGGGAAAATCAACCATTATATTATTATTTACTAAGTATGATGCTTGATTATCATTTGATATCATAGAACCTGTTCCTATAAATTTTATATTCATTTTTTACCTCATAAGTAAATATTAATAATTTTTTCTAAAATAGTCAACTTTAATCTATAAAAACAAAAAAAATTTGTTATAATATTTTATAGAGGTATATATGAAAATAGTTGAAATAAATGAAAAAGAATATAAGGATTTTTTTGATAAATCAAGTTATACACATTTTATGCAGTGTTATGAATGGGGAGAAGCCTGTAAAGGTAAAGGTTTAAAGCCAATATATCTAGGTTTAAAAGATAATAATAACTTAAAAGGTATTTGTTTATGTTTTGTTAAAGAAATACCCTTTAAATTAAAGTATTATTATGCACCAAGAGGACCAGTATTAGATTTTAATGATAAATCATTAATAAAGGATTTTTCTATAGCAATAAAATCTTATTTAAAGGAAAATAATGGTATATACTTTAAGATGGACCCAGGAGTTGTCCTTCATACATTAGATGAAAAAGCACAGCCTTTAAAAGAGGGTATTAATAATGAATGGTTTCATGATTATTTATTAGAGCTAGGATATAGTTTTAAAGGTTATACAAAATTATTCGAAGCAAATCAACCTAGATTTACTTTTAGAATTGATACTAAAAAACCTATTGAAGAAATAGAAAAAAGTATGAATAAAACTTATTTAAAAACAATAAAAAGAAGTTATAATTATGATTTAGAAATTACAAATGATTATAATAATGATACTTTTTATAATTTAATGAAAGATATTGCTAATAGAGATAACTTTAATGGTTACCCTAAAAAGTTTTATGAAGATTATGATAAGTTTATGACTCAAGGTGGAAAAAGTATAAACATAACAATTAAAATTTATCCTGATAAGCTTCTTAAAAAGGCTGAAGATGAATTAAAAGATTTAGAAACAAAAGTTACAAACAAAGAAATACCTGAAAAGAAAATGGCTGATACTAATAATATTATTGCAAGATTAAAAAAAGATATTGAGGTATTTTCAGAATATAAAGGAAATGAAAATGGAATAGTTTCGCTAATACTTATTTGTCCTATAATTAATAATCAAATGTGGACATTATACATTGGAAATAATAGTCTTGCAACATATACTTTTGCAGTTAATCGTTCATATTATGAAGCAATGAAAATTGCAAGTGAAAAAAACTGTGAATTTTTAGACTTATTTGGTACATGTGGAGATCCTGGTACAAAAGAAAAAAATTATAACGGAATACATGAATACAAAAGAAAAATGGGTGGTACTTATACAGAATTTGTAGGTGAATATGATATAGTTAATAAACCATTTATTAATAAAATGCTACCTATTATGTTAAAAATATATCGTAAATTAAGAAGAAAATGATTCTTCTTTTTTTGTTAAATAAAAAAGATTACTTTTGTAACCTTTATAACCATACACCATAAGTTATTGCTATCATAGCAAATATTAAACCAACAGTCCAAAATAATTTAACAATATCAGTTTCTTCCCAATTTAATTCCTCGAAATGATGATGAAGTGGTGCTTTTTTAAATATCTTCTTATTAAACTTTCTAATAGCAATAATTTGAATTAATGAAGATGCAGCCTCAATAATAAATACACCACCAATTAAAAATAAAGAAAGTTCATGTCTAGTTAATATTGCAATAGTAGCAAGTGCTCCACCTAAAGAAAGTGAACCAAGATCTCCCATAAACACTTTAGCGGGATGTGAATTATACATTAAGAATCCTATTAAAGCACCAACTAAAATGAATGAAAAAATAGCAATTTCTTGATAACCCTCGAGCCAACCACAGTTCCAAGCAATTATACCATATGCAAGAAATGCAATCGCAGAAAGGCCTCCACATAAACCATCAAGACCATCTGAAATATTAACTGCATTTGCCATTCCCACAAGAAGAAAGAATATAAATATACCAAATGTCCATCCTAAGGGAATATTAATGTGTAATAAGGAAAATCTAAGAGTTGTACTTCCTCCACCTTTCATAAATAGGAAGAAAAAAACTAAAGCAATAAACATTTGACACATAAATTTAGTTACTATAGAAAGTCCTCCATTATTATGCTTTTTTACCTTTAAATAGTCATCAACAAAACCAAGAAGTGCATAAGAAAGAAATACAAATAAAAGGATTGCTAAGTTATAACTTGATGATATACTTTTAGTAATAAATAAATATAATAAACCAAGTATAACCGGAATTATAAATATTATTCCTCCCATAGTCGGAGTACCCTCTTTTAACTTATGTCTTTCAGATATTGTATCACTTACACTTTGACCAATATGAAACTTTTTTAAAAATGGGATTAGAATAGCTCCACATATAATTGCACAAACAAAACCTAGCATTAAAGCCATTGCAGCTTTAGCAAGTATTAACATACTACATCACCTTTATACATATTATACATTAAAAATAAATAAAAAACTCTATTTTTTGTGTAATTTTACACTTTCTTTTCACTATAATTTATTAGGGTGATTATTTTGATAGATAAAAAATTAATAAAAGAGAATAAAAAACTCGCTAAAAATTTTAAAATTATATTAATTATGGGCTATAAATATAAAAATGAAATTGCTCATATTGTATATAAAAATCTAATTAAAAGTAATGAGAAAGTATTGCTTCTTAAAAATAATGGTTATTATATTAATAAAAAATATTATAAGTTAAATAATAATTTAAATTATGAAATTTTAAATAACATTTTAAAAAATGCAAAAGAAAAAGATGTTAAATATATAATAATATGTATAAATAATAGTCATATTAAAAATAATTTATTAAAGAAAATCAATTATAATATAATGAGTATATGTTCGTTTATCGGAGATGACACTAAATATGTTTTAAAGGAAATAAAAAAAGTTAAAGAGATTTTAGTATTAAATAATGATGAAAAATATAGTAAAATATTTAGAAAAAAATATAAAAATGTAATTACTATTGGAAATAAAGGTACATATGAAATAGATAGATTTAATAAAACTTTTGAATATGAATATAATTTATATCACCTTAATACAAATGAAACAAATTTAATGTACTCTAAAACTATTGCAATTGCGATTTTAGTTTATATTGGATTTGATATTTCATACTTAATATAAAAAAATATAACAATTACTTGCTATATTTTAATAATTCATCTTTTATTTCCTTAGCTAACTCATTATTCTTTTCAGTTAAATCATCAGTTGAGGAAACTGTAAATGGTTTTAAGAATGTTACTTTTAAATTATTTTTGGAAAATCTATATTTTCCAGTTATTGCATAAGGAACAACAATAGCACCAGTTTTTTGTGCCATTGATACAGCACCATACTTTAAAGGAAGAAGCAAACTATCATAATATTCATTACTTGTAATAACATTTGCACTTTCAAGTTCTAAAAGATATTCATTAACTCTATAAATATTATTTTTTATATCCTCCTTAGTTATTTTATTATCTGTAAGAAGTTTTAAAAGTAAATCAGTTTGTGATACTTTTACCATATCCTTTTTCATAATTTTTTTAAACTTTTTAAAAGGAATTTCTCCATTTACAAATTCATACATTTCTTTTAATTTATCATTTTTGCATGCCAAAGAATTTCTAGTTCCTTCAGGATAAATACCTAAAGCATAGCCATCATTTAAAACCTCAAGTGCTGATGACTTGGCATTATCATCATGAATACTTCTGTCAACTGGAATACAACCACTAGCTTTAAAAAAGAAAGCAAATGGGCTATCAAAATACTCCTTTTTTGCCATATAATGAAGCATCCTTTTCGTAGATAAAATAGGTAAACATTGATCAAATAGATGAACATGATTTCCACATAATATTATTGGACCATCTTTTGGCACCAAATGTTTATTTTCAAATTTTGGTCTATAATATGCTAAGAAAAATCCTCCGAGTAAATATTTATTTATTGTGTATAAAATTTTATGCTTTTCTTTCATAACTTTTTCCCTCCTTAATTAATTCTATTACTTTTTTTTCTAACTTTTCAGTTTCTTTTACAAAATCATCTGTTGTAATATAATAAGGCTTTCCTATAATTATTTTTGTTTTATAATTAAATGGTTTAGGTTTTCCTACAATCGCGAATGGAACTATTGGTTTACCAGATTTTCTAGCTATTGATACAGCACCATATTTAAATGGCATAATATACTCTTTGGTCTTATTTATTGTTCCTTCGGGAAATACACACACTATTTTATTTTCTTTTAATTTTTGAATTGCCTCATTTTTTGCTTCAGGATTTTTATTTTTTCTATCTACTGGAATAGCTCCGGTACTACGAAAGAAAAAATTTCCTAATTTTGATTTAAATAATTCAATTTTTGCTAAATAATGAACACATTTTTTTGTAGTATATCCTAGTTCAAACGCATCAAAATAACTTGTATGGGTTCCCGCATATAAATAGCCACCATCAGGAATTCTATCTTTATGAACAACAGTTGGCTTCATAATAAGAACAAAAATGACTTTTAAAAATGGTCTAATTATGTAATATAAAATGTTATTGTCTTTTTTTTCTTTCTTCATTTTCAAGTTCCTTAAATGCAACTTTTCCTACAAGTGTTTTAGGTAGTTTATCCCTAAATTCATACTCATATGGAAGTGAATACTTAGCAACATTTTTTTGCATTATTTCTCTTATTTCTTTTTCTATCTTTCCTTTATCTTTATAACCATCTTTTAAAACAACAAATGCTTTTGCAACTTGTCCTTTATATGGATGTGGAATTCCAATAACAGTTGAAGTTAACACTGCTTCATGGGTATTGATAATAGACTCAAGATAAGTTGGGTAAACATTATAACCACTAGATACAATAATTCTTTTAATTCTTTGAGAAAAATAAATTAACCCATCTTCGCCAAGATAACCTACATCACCAGTATGAAGCCACAATCTTCCATCTTCATGATATCTTAATGCTTGCATCGTTTCAGCATCATCATTTAAATAACCCATCATTACAAGTGGACCTGAAATACAGATTTCACCATCATCATTAACTGGAGCAGTTTCATGTGTATCTGGAATCACGATTTTAAAATACATATCAGGAAGTGGCATACCAACTATTCCATCATTAAATACATTTTCTGGGGAAAGACAACAAGCCCCTGTTCCCTCAGTAAGACCATAACCTACTCTAATTTTTGCATCTGAACCATGCTCATATAAAAAGTCATTTACTTTGTCACGAAGTGTACTATTAAGAGCGTCACCTCCACATATAACTGATCTTACACACCTAAGTTCATTGGGTCCAACATTACTTTCAATTAATGCCTCATAAAGAGTTGGAACTCCCACTATAAAATTTGGTTGATTTTTACGGATTATATCGCCAAACTTTTTAGCACTAAATGTGGGAACCAAAATAACTCCCATACCTTTTGAAAGTGGTGTATGAATACATACTCCCAAACCAAAACCATGAAATATTGGAAGAACAGATAATATTGTTGCTCCTGGCTGTGCTTGTCTAATTACAGCTGTACAATCAATTGCAAGTGCATTAAAATTTAAATTTGATAACAAAATTCCTTTAGGACTACCTGTAGTTCCACCACTATAAAGAATAACTGCAGGATCATAAGCTTTTCTTGGAATATAATAATCTCCTTGATAATTTTTTGAACCATTTATAAAATCTTCCCACATAACAATAACTTTATCATCTTTAGGAATCTTATACTTTCTTCCATTTAATACCCAATATATTCCCGCAAGAGGTAAACTCATATCTTCAGATGCTCTTGCAATAATAATTCTTTTTAAATTAGTTTTATCTTTTAACTTAAGTATTTTCTCAAATACGGCATCTATAACTAGAATATATTTACTATTTGCTGCATTTATATAAAATTCAAGTTCTTTTTCACTTGAAAGTGGATGAACCATATTACAAATTGCGCCAATCATATTAACGGCATAAACCATCGTTATACCCTCTGGAGTATTTGGCATACAAATAGTAACATTGTCGCCCTCTTTTACACCATAGTTTTTTAAGGCTTTTGCACATCTTTTAATTCTTACAATAAATTCCTTATAAGATACCTTGCTACCATAGTATGAATATGCCATATTATTTGGATATTTTTCTGCTGTCTCTATAATTAAATCCACCATAGAAAAGTTAGGGTACTCCATATTTGCTGGAACATCGCCATAATATTTAAGCCAAGGTCTTAATTTTTTATCTAATTTCAACATTTTCGATTTTCTCATTTATATTATCCTCCAATAGTTTAGGGTTATTTAAAATATATTCTAGTAATTTAATTGATTTTGTAAAATAATACCCATCGGCAATTCTTTCATCTATATTAACACCAAATTCAACTATTTTACGAATCTCTTTTTTCCCATTAATCACAACTACTTCATCCTTAATTTCTCCCATGGTGGCAAGTGTAGAACAAGTACCAAAATCATTAATATTATGATATATTGCCCCACATTTAATTGAACCAAGATTTGATACAATCATACTGCTATAGTAAATATTATCTTTTGTAAGTGATGAAGGAAGCACACCATGCTTGTCACACCACTTAAATATTCCCACTATAGGGACTCTTAAAATATTTGGTAATTTTCCAAGTATATCTATCGCTTTATTTGCGCCAGCTTTTTCTTCATTACCATGTCGAATAACACTTACTTTCTCCCTAATTTTGTTTGACAAAGAAACAATATTGTCATTTTCTTTAATTGGTAAAATGACCATTATTTCTTCACTTTTATCTGTAAATTCTAATTTTGCAACAAAGGAAATTGTTAAATCGTTATGCTTATATATATGTCTATTAGCAACGAAATAATTTAATTTTTCTCTATTATATACAACTTTTGCTAATGCAGTTACAAACGCATGGAAATATGAAAGTTCAATTCCATCAGATTTTCTTTTATTTATATACTCCACTAAATTAGTAACATCAACTTTTTGGTTAATATATACATCACTATCACATCTTCTTGGCTTAAGGTCAATACTTATTTGTGATAGTCCACTTACATTTTCTACTCTTTTACCATCTTTTCTATCTATAAATAATTTTCTTTTTTGCATATAACCAACTACTTTCCTATAACAATAATATTATCACATTTGAAATTTTTTAACAATATTTACTTGCAATACTACAAAAATATGATATAATATTTCTTGTCAGGCGATTGATAAAGAAAAATTATAATGAAAGAGTCGGTTGATGCAGATTTAGTTTAATGGTAGAACCTTAGCCTTCCAAGCTAATGATGGGAGTTCGATTCTCCTAATCTGCTCCAATTTAAAAAGAATACTATGTTTTTAAAGACATAGTTTTTTTATTGGAGTGCTCCCATCATTAGCTTGAAAATATCAAAGAAATCTTGTTTTTTATAATATTTAAATATCTTAAATATTAAATCCGCATCTACTTTATTTTATATTTTGTTTTTCAATATTTTTATCATAATTACTTTCTAGTATACAATCAAATAAATTAAACCATTTTACTTAAACACAATATCTATCTTTTTCGTGTTTAGTATTATTATTTAAGTTTTTTTCTTTTGCTTGGCAAAATAAATCACTAAAATGTATACCATTATGATAATACTCAGAATGTTTTAAAAGTATTTTTAAAACATCTCCGCTTGAAATAAATAAAAAATCATCAACTACCCCATAGATAATACCATCGATAGCCTCATCCGAATTATTCCCTTGAAGTATAAACCTATATATACATTTTTTAAGAAGTTTTCTATTACTAAAATATTTATTTATATCTTCGATGTCTTGTAAATGAGTTTCCTTATATTCCATAGAACTCATTCTAACTTTTCCTTTACCATTTGTTGTACCATCAGAATAATGATATCTTAAGTATTTATAAATAATATCTTTTGGAACTTTTCAATTCCAGTATCTATAAATTTTTTTCAAAACTCTCTTGATTTTAAGTAGCCACCACTTGGTTGTATAATTTGTTTTATTCTTTGTGTTATCAAGGTCATACGCCATTTAGATATTTTATATCACTATCATTAAGAATTTGCATTTGTGAAATAGCAATTTGATTTAATCTAATTAGTCTTTCAGATTGTTTTAATCCATCGCTAATAAAAACTGAGTTAAGATTTTCCAAATTTGCTAAACATATTAACTCGTTTATAGTAGCATAATCTCTAATATTTCCAACTAAATTTAAATTATTATTTCTCCATTGTTTTGCAGTCATACCAAATAATGCCATATTTAAAACATCAGCTTCTTCGGCATAAATATAATTAATTTGTTCTTTAGTTAATTTAGCAGGAATTAAATTTTGCTTAATTGCATCTGTATGTATTCTATAATTTATTTTTGATAGTTCTCTTTTTGCATTCCATCCAATTTGTCTTTGCTCTTCTGATTTTAATCTTTCAAACTCTTTAATAAGCAATAATTTAAACTTTGGACTAATCCACATACCAAATTCAAAAGCAATATCTTTATGTGCATAAGTTCCACCATATCTTCCTGCTTTCGACATTATTCCAATTGCATTTGTTTTTTCAACCCATTCTTTAACGCTAATTTTATAACTATTTAAACCAGCTTGACCTTTAATTATGGCAAATTCGCCATAATTAAAATTAGGATTATGAATTTCTTCCCAAATACCCAAAAATTCAATAGTATTTCTGTTTCTTAACCAATCAGATACAAAGAAATTTCCATCTTTAGATTTAAGCATATCTGTAATTGAAATATAATCTTCATCCTCTATTTTAAAATAAGAAATCTTTTGATCTAAAACTGTTAATTCTGTCATTTTTACCTCACTTATTTCTAAGTTTATAACACTACTGTTTTTTAAACAAGTATTTAAGACATTTTTAGTAAATAAATCGCACGACAAAATTCGACATTATATATTTTAAAAGAATAAAAATAAAGACATTTCCGAATAAATTTGTTAAAGTAATATTAAAGTTTATATATTTTTGGAACTTTTTTTAAATTTTTTACAACTATAAAAGTGAGGTGGAAAAATGATTAATCAAAATACCTTAAAAATATTTGATGACTTATATGATAAAACTTATAGAAATGTATTAAAATATGTTGTTTGTAATTGTTCTAATGCTGAAGATATCAAAGATATAATACAAAATATTTATATTGAGATACTAAACAAGCTTCAAAAAGGAATAAAGTTTAATAATGAATATGCCTATATTATGGGTATAGCAAAAAACAAGGTTAATGAATATTACCGTCATAAATACAAAGTAAAAATTGTATCTTTTTTTACTAAAAATGATAATGAACAATTTAATATTGATATTCCAGATAACTTTGATTTAGAATTAAACTACATAAAAAATGAAGATATTAACTTTATTTGGGAATTTCTCAAAAAGAAAAAAAATATTATTTTTAAAGTTTTTTATCTTTATTATTATGAAGAGCTAAGTATAAAAAACATTTCAAAAACACTAAATATAAGCCAATCTAATGTAAAACATTACCTATATAGAACTATAAATGAATTAAAAGAAGTAATGAAAGAAAGGAATGATATTAATGAAAAATAAAAATGTTTTTAAAACAGTTTTTGATGAAAAATTTAATATGAATATATTAAAAAAACAAATAATAAATAATTATAAATATAAAAAAAATATAAACATATTAAAAAAAATAAGTTATGCATCAATACTTATAATTGTTATACTAATATTTGGTCTATACATAAAAAGTAATAGTAATAAAACTATTTATGAATCACAAAAAGAAAGTATTAAAATGTATGCTTACACATTAGCCTACGATAATTCATTAGAAAAAAAACAGTTAGATGCAAATACAAAATTACCTCTTGCAAGTTATAATAAAGCAATGTCAAATGTACCAGGATTCCCTATTTCATTTGAAATGAATAACATAGATTATATAGAAATATCAGTGGCAAATGGAAAAATATATAGTTGGGACAAAATTACAGGTATTGTAAATAAACTTGATAATAATTATAAAATATATAAAAATGCTACTCTATACTTTGATGTAAATGAAAATACCTCAATAAAAATAAAGGCTAAAAAAAATGATGAAACACTTTATGAGAAATATATTGTAATAACAAGTGATGAAAAATATAACTACTATGCAAAATTAAATGATTATGAAATAAACATTAAAATTAATAAACTTAATAATTATTCAATAACAAAACTTGATGCAGATATTAAAGATGTTGAAAGTAACAATATGGCTTTTCCCAATGCATTTGATTATAATAAACTAAAATTACCAATTGACTTAACCAAAGTTAGAAAAAGTGTAATCTACACCAAAAATGAAAAGCAAAATGATTATACAAATTTAAATTCATATATTCTTAGTTATTATAATGATAATGAAACAAAAAATATCAAAGTAGCATTTTCTGATAAAAATAGACCAATAAGAGATTATTATTTTAGTAATGAAAATGCTGTTATATCCATAATCAAAGATAAAAAATTAAAAATATATTCTTATGAAGAAATATTCTTCGTAGAATTTCATTATAATGATTATTATTTTGACATAGAAACTAACAATATTTTGCAGGATGAACTGATAGATCTTATTAGTTCAATAATTAAATAAAATATAAAAAAGTCATGCTCTAAAAAGTATGATTTTTTTAAAAAAATAATCAACATTTTTAAATAAATGTATGATTAAAATACTTCATAAATAATATCTTTTTTGATATAATTTTTATAAGTTGGTGAATAAATGAAAAATATAAATTATGAAGCCTTAAAAGGTGATGAACATGTGTGTAAATCTTGGAGTTTAATGCCATTTAAGATTGATGATAATTATGAATATATATCTAAAAACGTAATATTTAATTTTGTTAGTACGATTATTTTAATACCAATTGCAATAATATTATACTTTTTTAATAAAATATTTTTAGGATTTGAAATCGAAGGTAAAGAAAATAAAATAAAAGATTCTGGCTTTGTATCTGTATCAAACCATATTCATTATTTAGATTGCACATTTATTGGACTTATAAACTATCCAAATAGAGTTTACTACCCAACAATTCAAGAAAATTTCAAAATTCCATTTGTTAGACATTTAATAAAATTATTATGTGCTATTCCAATTCCTAAAGAAAGAAAACATAAAGATAAATTTTATAAACAAATTAATGAAGCGTTAGAAAAAAATAATATATTACATATGTACCCTGAAGGATCTTTATGGCCCTATTATGAAAACATTCGTGATTTTAAATATGGTGCGTTTAAAATAGCCGTTGAAGCAAATAAACCTATTCAACCTATTCGTTTTGTTTTTGTAAATCCTGATGGCATTCAAAAATTATATAAGAGGAAAAAATGTATACACGCAATTATTCTTCCTGCTATATACCCAGATGAAACATTAGAATATAAAGAAAGAATCGAAGACTTAAGAAATAAAACATATGATGCAATTTGCAAAGGAGGAAAATAAATGAAAATATTAATATTATCTTGTTCTACAGGTGGTGGTCATAATTCTTGTGCAAACTACATAAAAGAGGAACTATTATTAAATAATATAGAATGTGATTTTATAGATTTTTTTGATATTTTTGGAAAGAATGCTAAGAAAATGTCTTCGGATATTTATTTAAAAACTTTAGGTAATAACGGAAAAATATTTAAAAATGTTTATAAGGCTGGAGAATTTGTTAGCAAAAGTAAACTTCAAAGTCCAGTTTACTTATTTAACAAAATGTTTAAGAAAAAACTTTATGAATATATTCAAAAAAATAATTATACTCTTGTAATTACAACACATTTATTTCCCTCACTTACACTTACTGCCATAAATAATGATAAAAAATATAAACATATTCCTTTTTTATTCGTGGCCACAGATTATGAACCTTGTCCTTTTATGGAAGAAGCAAACCCAGAATATTTTATAATGCAAAAGACTTTAGAAAATACTTTTATACAAAAAGGTATTAGTGAAACAAATTTGCTAAATACTGGAATTCCTGTATCGAGTAATTTTATTAAAAATGCTAAATCAATACGTAGGGAATATAACATTTCAGATGATGAAAAAGTAGTCTTAATAATGCTTGGTAGTATGGGCTTCGGAGAAATTGATAATATAATTAATCCTTTATTAAATGAAAACATTAAAATTATAGTAATATGTGGAACTAATAAACAGTTATATGAAAAATTAAATGAATATAAAAATGATAATCTTATTGTTATAGGTTTTACTAAAAACATTAATGATTTTATATATTCATCAGACTATGTTTTATCTAAACCTGGAGGTCTTTCCTCAACTGAAATTGCCTCAATACATAAACCACTTTTACATATATATCCCATTCCAGGTATAGAAACATATAACACTTTATTTTTTGAAAATAACAAAATGAGTATAAAGTGTGATACAGATAAAGAAATTATTGATAATATAAAATACCTAATGAATAATGAGGATATTTGTAAAGAAATGATTCAAAATCAAAAGAAAATTATAAATGAAAATAGTGCTAGTGATTTATTAAAATTTATTTTAGACCATTTTAATTAAAAAATGGTTTTTTCATGATATAATAACTATATATTTAAGATTTATTTAAGATAAAAAATATATAATTTATTAGGTGGTGAAGGATGAATATATTAATAATTGAGGATGAATTTAATTTAGCAGATGCAATCAAATCAATGCTTAAAAAAGAAAATTATATTGTTAAAATATGTACAAATGGAACAGAGGGTGAGGATGAAGCCCTAAGTGGTATTTATGATCTTATACTTCTTGATGTAATGCTTCCAGGTAAAAATGGTTTTGAAATACTAAAAAGTATTCGAAAAGAAAATATAAATTCAAAAGTAATAATGCTTACTGCTAAAGCAAATATTGATGATAAAATGGAAGGTTTTAATGAAGGTGCAAATGATTATTTAACAAAACCATTTCATATGGATGAACTTTTTGCAAGAATAAAGCTTCAACTAAGTGATGGTAAAATAAAAAATGAATTAGCAACCTATGGTGATTTATCCCTTGATACTCATAAATTAATATTAGAAAATACAAATACAAAAGAAACAATTAATATAATTGGTAAAGAATATAATATTTTACTAATTTTATTAAATTCACATGAAAGTATTATTTCCAAAGAACAATTATTTAGTAAAGTATGGGGTTATGATAGTGATTCTGAAATAAATACACTCGAAGCATATATGTCATTTATAAGAAAGAAATTAAAAAATATAAATTCGAAAGTTAAAATTAAAGTAATTCGAAATATAGGTTATAAATTGGAGTATCAAAATGAAAAAATTAAAATCTAAAGTTTTCTTTACAATATCAACCATTCTAACAATTTTTGTTTTAGCAGTATTTTTGATATCTAATGCTAGAACATACTCTGAAAAAAAAGAAAATGTTAAAAATGTGTTAGATAAAATGATTGAACTATCTGATAATACTAATAGTAATAATGTTTTTATGGATTTTACCGTATATAATATAATTCTTGATGAAAATGGTATGTATAAAGAAACTGTTTCTCATACTTATGAAGATGTAATTGATATTGTAAAAATCAAAAATATAGCTAATAAAATAATTAAATATCATCATTCAAAATATTATATTGGAAATCTTTATAATGCAAAATATTCATATGCCTTTACTGATAATAATTCGCTTATTTTAATGGATAATTCAGAAGTTAAAAATACACTTACAAAAACACTTATAACAACAAGTATAATATTTATATTTTTAGAGTCATGCGTAATTTTAACATCATTTATCTTAACAAGTTGGATAACTGAACCAGTAAGTGAAAGTTTTGAAAAACAAAAAAGATTTATAGCGGATGCCTCCCACGAACTTAAAACACCTCTTACCGTAATTAATGCCAGTGTTGAAGCATATTATAATGATAAAAATGAGAAATGGATTCACAATATAAAAGAGGAAACCGAAAAAATGAATAAACTTGTTATAGAACTATTAGACTTAGCAAAAATTGAGGCAAATAAAAAAATTCTTATGAAAGAGGAAAATTTATCAAAACTTACCGAAAATGAAATCTTAACATACGAGAGTTTATTTTATGAAAAAAAGATTAAATTAAAATATAACATTAAAAAGAATATAAAATATACTTGTAATGGTGATTTAATCAGACAACTTCTCGGAATTCTAATTGATAATAGTATAAAACATACAAATGAAAACGGTAATGTTACCGTTAATTTATATAAATCTAATAAAGATATAATCCTTGAGGTAAAAAACGATGGTGATGAAATAAAAAAGGAAGATGAACAAAAAATATTTGAAAGGTTTTATAAAATAGATGAATCGAGAAATAGAAATGAAAATAGATATGGACTAGGTCTTGCAATTGCAAAAGATATAGTTGAAAAACATAATGCTAAAATAAGTGCAAATTCTAAAAAAGGAATTACTACATTTAAAGTTACTTTTTAAAAAAAGTAATTTTTTTTAAGGTTTATTTAAGAATAAAGCATTATATTTAATTTGTAAGGAGGAAAGATGAAAGATAATAGAAAGACTATTCTTTATTCTATTAGTACATTTTTTATAGGTATTGTATTATCTTTAGCAGTTATTTATAATTTTCCAAGTATATTTTCAAAAACTATTGTAAAAGAGGAAAAAAATGTTACTATTACAGATACTGGTCTTAGTGAATCAGTTGAAAAAGTATATAATAAAGTTGCTTTAATTAGTAATTATAGTATGGGTAAACTATCCGCTACAGGAAGTGGTTTTATTTATAAAATTGATGGTAATGATACTTATATTGTAACAAATCATCATGTAGTTGATGGTGGAACTACATTTAAAGTAACGTATTCTAATGAAACTACATTAGATGCTACATTAGTGGGTAGTGATGAATATACTGATATTGCAGTTTTAAAGGTAAAAACAATTGATGAATTAGAAGCTGTTGAATTAAGTGATAGTAATAACATCAAAGCAGGAGATACAGTATTTGCTTTAGGCTCACCACTTGATAGTGCATATTCATTTACTGTTACGAGAGGTATAATTTCTGGTAAAGAAAGACTTGTGGAAATAACAAGTAATAACTCAAATATTTTATTAAAGGTAATTCAAACAGATGCGGCTGTTAATTCAGGTAACAGTGGTGGCCCACTTTGTAATGCTAACGGACAGGTTATTGGCGTAGTTAATGCCAAACTTTCTGGTTCTGGCATCGAGGGTATTGGTTTTGCTATTCCAATAGACACTGCTATAGAAAAAGCCGATGAAATAATTGGTGGTAATGAAAAAGAATATCCATATATTGGTGTTTCAATTGCGAGTGTTAGTGATGCAAAAAATGACTTTAGATATTATAGCTATGTAAAATCACTAGATATTGAAGAAGGAATATTAGTTCTTGATGTAGAAAAAAATTCACCAGCTTATAATAAGTTAAAAAAAGGTGATGTTATAACTAAAATTAATGATAGTGAAACAAATAATGCAGCTTATTTTAGATATGAACTATATAAATATAACATAAACGATGAAATAACAATAACTTATATACGTGATGGTAAAGTTGAAAGTACAAAAATTAAACTTTCTAAAAAAAATTCAAATATTTAAGTTTCATTTAAGGCAAATATTATATTATTAAATTGTGAAAAAGAAATAAAGTATTTTTCAAATCCATTAAAGGAGGTGGTTAAGTGAAAATAAACATTATCGGTGAAAATTCTAGTAATCGTATGAAACTATTAAAAAATTTAAATAAGGTTACTAAAAACGAAGATATTAATGTAGAAATTAATGTTATCGATGATAAAGAAACATTATCTAAATATAAAGATAAAAATAAACCGATACTTATGATTAATGAAAAAATAATAAGTAATGGAAAAATTTTAACCGATAGAGAAATTAGAAATTATATAAAAATCTTTGCGTAAGTAATTAAAATAATAAAATCTCACAAACTCAAAAACAAAGGATATAGATAACCCTCTATATCCTTTTTAATTGACTTTCCTTTTAAATCTTGTTACCAAAGTATTTAAAATTAGAAAAAATATAATAAATATAATCATTATAATAAAGTTTTTTAATACAAACTCATATGATACTTTATCAAAATTTTGTATTGATGTAATATATTCATTATTATCTATAAAATAAAATGTTGGAAAAATGTGAGCTATTTTTAAAGCAAAAGATGGCATATATTTTACAGGTATAAAAGCACCACATAAGAATGCTGAACCAAGTGATATAACATTTACTACACCACTTATTGCACCTTTACTTTTTACTAGATTTGATATCAAGATTGCCATTGTAAAAGATACTATAAAAAATATAAACATATTTAAACTATATAAAATTCCATTGATATTTAAAATAGTACTTTTTAATATTAGAAAACTAAGTATTAAATAAACTATAAAAATTATAAATGTAAATGTGAATGAAGATATATATAAATAATTATTAAATGTTTTATAATTCATACCACTTACGCTTGTTCTTTTACTAATTTTTTCATCATTAAAACTTGATAAAACTAAACATATTATATAAATTACAATAGCCATTATTGAATAACTTGAAAAATTATAAAATAAGGAAGTTTTACTATTTAAATTTGTTTTATTTTCAATTACAACACTCGCTTTTTTATTTAAGGTATTATCTAATTTTTGAATAGCTAGTATTTTATCATTATATAAATTCATATATTTTGAAAAAACATCTAAGTATTTATTTAAAAGTTCACTTGCAATATATGAATCATAAGAATTATTGGTTTTTATATCAATATTAAATTCTTTTCCATTTTCTATTTTATTTTCAAATTCTTTTGGAATATAAATTACATAATTTGCATCTCTAAAAAAAACAGCATCATCTATATCATTTTCATCAGTAATATTTTTCACATTAGCATTTGTTTTTAAATATGATATTAAAGTATCAGTTATTATACCACTTGAGTTATTAACTATTATAATATCTGGTTTTGAACTTATATATTCAAAACTATTTTTATTTGCTTTTAAATTCATTGTTCCAAATACAAGTAACATTACTGTGTATAAAATAATAATTCCAATATTTTTCTTAACAATTTTCCAGTAAGTTTTAAATATTGTCATACTTTTGCCTCCTTAGGGAATTCGAAGATATAAGTAACATTATTATTGTAAAAATAATAAGACTTAATATATTAAAATAATAGCGATTATTAACTCCATAATAATATAAAGAATAAAGACCATCAACAATCATATTACAGGGATTTAAATAATTTATTATTGGCATATTTTTATCTGTTACATATTTCATAGTTATTCCAGTCATTCCTGAAAAAAATGAAAGTGTCATAGTAATTGCAATTAAAATGCCAAATTTATTATTACTATTTGTTTTAATAGTGCTTGCAAGAAATGTTCCAAGTGATAAACTTGCTAGTAATCCAAAAAAAGTAAGAATAAAAACATATAATAAGTTCTCTCCATAATCAACTTTTAAAACAAAAATTGTATATAAAAATAATATAAACATTCCAATTATTTGAACTACAATACTTGCACAAAAACTACTTAATAATAAAGTACCTCTTTTGGCAGGGCTTATGTTAATCCTTTTTCCTGAAGCAGAAATATTAGGTAGTAAATAATTAATCATTGTAAGAGCAATTGCGGCACCATAAAAGGCTGCCATAGCAATTAGTGTATAATATTCAATCATAGTATAACTAATATTTTTTCTAGTAACATTTGTTATTTTATAATTAGTTGAAAAAGTATTAGGTAACTTACCATTAAGTAAATACTCTTCATAAATATCCTTATTTATTAAGATATCATCCATAATGCTTTTTAAAATAGTTTCTTTCCCTCCATTAGAATTAATATGTAAACTATTGTTATCAATGTAACCTATAACTTTTTTATTTTCAAGTAATTTTTTAGAATTTTCTAAATTACTACTTTGAATTTTAATAACATTTTCTTTTTCTAAAACTTTAAATGTATTTTTGATATAACTATTATTATTTGGAGTAATAGCAACATCAATTTTATTAAAAGTTTCTGTTTTTTCTATATTCGAAAAAGCTAAATTAAAAAGCGTTCCTAAAATAATTGGAAATATAAATGTCCAAAAAAGTAATCCTTTATTTTTAAATAATATTTTTAAACTATATTTAAAGTTATGTACAAACATTAGTCTCTTAAATCCTTTCCAGTAAGTTCCAAAAACACATCATTTAAACTAGGTCTCTCAGAATATATTTTATTATATGAAATACTATTTTCTTTTAAAAAGCTTGTTAATGTGCCTAAATTATCAGTACCTTTTGAATAAGTAATTATAAGTAAATTATCTTTATATGAAATGTTTCTAATTTGTTTAAATTTTGATAGTTTATCTATATCATTATTAGAAATACTATTTAATTCTACAGTTATTTTTTCTTCGATATTAGATAGTTTTTTTAATTCATCAGTTGTGCCACTTGCTATGATTTTACCATTATCAAGAATTATAATTCTATCACAAATACTTTCAGCTTCTTCCATATAATGAGTTGTATATATAATTGTTGCTCCATCATTAGATAATTTTTTTATACCTGATAATATATTATTTCGACTTTGGGGATCAACGGCAACAGTTGGTTCATCAAGAAATATTATACTAGGTTTATGAGCAATACCACAAGCAATATTAAGCCTTCGAAGTAGTCCCCCGGATAACTGTTTTGGATAGTACTTTTTAAAATTCTTAAGACCAGTTAACTTAATAGCATCATTAATATATTTTTTTCTTTTTTCTTTATCAGTTATATAAAGTCCACAGAAATAATCAATATTATCATAAACAGTAAGTTCTTCGAATACTGCGACTTCTTGAAAAATAACACCAATTTTTTCTTTAATATCATAAGCATCGGTATTCATTTCTTTGCCATATATTTTGATTAAACCTTTATCAAAATTTAATAGTGACAATATAGAATTTATTGTTGTAGTTTTTCCACTTCCATTTGGCCCTAAAAGTCCCAGAATTTCTCCTTTTTTAACATTAAATGTTAAATTATCAACTGCGATTTTATTTTTATATGATTTAGTTAAATTTTTTACCTCAATTATATTTTCCATCAATTTTCCTCCCTAAAAATATATTTGTTATTTGGATTATCTCGAAGAAGCATAAGTGCTTGAAACTCTTGTGAAATAAGAATATTTATTTGTTCATCTGTTAAATTTATTTTATCATTTGCAAGAAGCGTTGCAAGGCCATTACAAAATGTCCACATCTTAAAATGAAAATCATTTATATCTTCCAAAGATAAATTTGTACTTGTTTTAATAAATCCCTTAACTATATTAAAACTATCATTTGTATCTTGATTAAATGTATTTAAATCACAATTTTTATTTAAAAATAATACCTGATAAAAATTTTTTTCTTCCCTAGCAAATTTAATATAATTTAATCCAACTTGTTTATATTTAGGAATCTTATCATTTAAATTATTCAAGATATATGAATAAAAATAATCATGGATTTTCTTACATAATTCATTAAAAAGTTCATCTGAATTTTTAAATTGGTAATATATAGGTCTTATTGAACAATTTAAATATTTAGCAAGTTCTCTATTACTTACCTTATTTATACCATATTTTCTGGTTATATCAAAACCAGCATTTAAAATATTTTCTTTAGATATTATTATATTTCTTGGCATTTTTTACTTCCCTTCATTATAAATTGTATCACGTGATATTTTATTTGTAAATTATAAATTGACTTTTATATCAAGTTTTAGTAATATAAAGATATGAAAACAAAAGATAAAATTATAGCATTTGCAGTGTTAATCGCAGCAATTATCAACACTTATGAATGTGCAAAAAAAATTAAAAGAGATATTGATAATTGGGCAGAAACCACTACTATAGCAAAAAATATTAATGTAGAAAATATTAATGATAATATTCAAATTAATATTCCCACAAGAAGAATTGATTGTGAATTAATTTCAATGAAAGAAATGAGAGAAAGATTGGGTATTCCCGAAGAAGAAAAAGTACAAGAGATTGAACAAGACACAAATAAGGAAGAAATTACACAAGAAGTAAAAGAAAAAGAGCCTTTAATAATAAGATATGGTTATGTAAAAAATAATACAAATTATAACCATATTGATGGATCATATTACGCAGATATTGAGGCATATCAAAAAGTTGCAATTGATTGGGAAACTGATACATTTTATGGGGGAATGCTTGAAAATGATGTATATGCTTTTTTCAATAAGGAAGATATTGAATTAATTCCTGATACCTTCGTTGAGGTTGATATATCAAGTCAAACGGTTAATTTATATAAAAATAATGAATTAATAATGACCACAAGTGTTACTACTGGATTTGAAAATAAATATGATACAAGACTTGGTTATTTCTATATTTATTATAAGCAAGCAGATACATATTTAATAGGTCCTGGTTATAAACTGCATGTTGATTACTGGGTACCTTTTGATGGTGGCATAGGATTTCATGACGCATATTGGCGCTATGATTTTGGTGGAGAAATATATAAGACAAACGGTAGCCATGGATGTATAAATATGCAAAATGATGCCGCTAAAACATTATATGAGAATGTTGAGGCTAACACTAGAGTACTTGTACATAAATAAAAAATACTAATTAATTTTTAGTATTTTTTTTGCAATTATACTTAATATATAGGCAAATATTAATAAAATAACAACTCTAATAATTATTAAAGGATTTTTTAAACTTTCAATTAAACTAACACCTATAAATCCCCAAAAATATACCATAAAAATTTTACCAATTAATATGCTAATAATAAATTTTTTCTTATCAATATTTGCTATAGCTGCAGCAATATTTATTAAAAAAGCAGGTGTAAAAGGAATAGCAATAACTAGAATTAAATTCGTTATATCCATATTTTTTATTATTTTAATTGTTTTTTGTAATAAACCTGACTTTTGAGCAGTATCTAAAGCAATAGTTTTAACTCCTTTTTTTACTAATACATAAGATAAATAACACCCTATACAGGTAAATATCCAAGATAATAAAAATCCTACAAACTTACCAAAAAAATAAAAATTTATTGTAATAAATACACATAATGGAAGTACTGGTAAAATTGATTCAAATACTATTAAAAAGCATGCTAAAATTGGAGCAAATACTCCCAAAGATAATAGAAATGTCTCTAAAAAATCTGATATATTTTCAATCATATAATACTCCTAATAAAATTATAGTATGTTTAAAAGTTTTTTACAAGAACAACATCATAGCCATAAAATGTTAACATTCTTACAACTTTTCTACTTAATGTACCTTTTCTACACATTATATAGTATGTTTCATTTTTTTTTAGATATAACCCTGGATTTAATAATAGCTTATCAGCATATATATTTTTACTTCTTGGATCATGAAACTCTTCATAATCAAGAGGATGTTGAACATCAATAAGTGTTCCTAAATAGCTTTCGTAATTTTCATATTCAATGACTTTCATAAAAAAACCTCATAATAATATATGAGATTTTATTTTATTTGTCACTAATCATCAAAGAAATCATCCAAATAGTCATCGTCATCAGATACTGAATTATTAATTACCTCACTATCTTTATCAACATTTAACATCGTATTAGGCTCATCCTTAAGATTAATTTCTTGAGTAAATCCATCTGGTTCATCATTATTTTCAGAAACTTCAGTTTTCTCAAGTTTTTTAATAATTTCGTCAATATCTTCAGATGGCTTTTTTTCAACAATTGGTTTAATAACTGGTTTATCTTCAGTAATAGCCTCAGATTGTTTTTTAAGCTCATTTTCTTTCTTTTCTTCTTCATCAAGTGCTTGAAGTTTCTTTTCAATTTCTTTTACCATATCATCAATATCTTTAGAGGTTACTTCGCCACCACCCATAAATGGATTAGGAGCAGGCGCTTGATTAGATGTCATTGGACTCGAATTAGGTCTAGGACCCATAAATGGATTAGCTCCCATAAACGGATTAAATCCACCACCACCCATAAATGGATTATCCATACCACCCATCATTCCAGGATTATTCATTGCTTCTTCTTTTTTCTTTTCTGAAACAAATTTCTTTACATCAAATAGTTCTATTTGAGTTTTTTCTCTTGTCGGAAGTACAGCATCTTTTCTTTCAATACCCCAATCAATTTTAAAGTCAGGCGCTAAATCAGTTTTAAATGGATTTTTACGCCATCTAATAATTATTGCTTGAAATAATTTTAATTTTTGTAAATCAGATACTGTTACAAGTGGAGTTGAGGCAGTTTTATCTTTTTCTTTCGATTTAACTTCTCCACACATTTTACTAATTTCTTCGAGAGCTTTAAGTTCTGTAGAAATTAAATAAATCAAATTACCACAGTTTCCCTTAATAACTTGTGCAACTTCCTCACCATAAACATCATTTAGTTGAGCAAAATTTTGAATAATAAATGAAAATCTAATTGCTCTACTTCTGGCAGCGGTAACCATTGAATCAACATCCTTAAGCGGAGGCATATTTGCAAACTCATCAAGAATAAAATTCGTGCGGTATGATAGTTTACCACCATTTGCTTGAGCACAATCTATTAAAGTTTCATAACACTGTTTAATAAATATTGTCATAAGTCCATGATATGTTTTCTTTTCATCGTGAATTATCATAAATACCGCAGTCTTTTTATTACCAATATCTCTCATATCAAAATCTGAATAAGAAAGCATTTCACTTAAATTCTCTTTTGTTGAGAATAATCTTATTTTTTGTCTAAAAGTTGAAAGGATACCACCTTTTGTATCATTTGGTGCATTTATTGTATTCGAAGCAAATATATATGCAGGACTTGCTTCACCTTTTAAATTAAAATATTCTTGAATATATGTTTTTGTACCACGGCGTTCCTCGCCTACTGTAGACATAAAATTAATACTATTTAAATTGACCTCTTTTTCTTTGGCATCCATAAATAGACCCATAGTTAAACCTGAAAAATAGTCGGCAGCACTCTTTTGCCAGAATGCTGAATCTCCACCTTCACTTTTATCATATAAAATATTAAGTGATACGTCCTCTAAAAGTTCTGTAGCTTTATCTTGATTACCTTGTTTATAGTACATATATGGAAGTGCAAGTGGATTCCAAGAATTACCTTTTTCTGGATCACGGAAATTTAATATTACAATGTTATAACCTTGTTTTTTTAAATATTCACCACAATATTGATAAATTTCTCCTTTAGGGTCAGTAATAACCATACTTTCACCTTTTTTAGAAAGTAAATTAACAAGCGGCTTAACAACGCATTCTGTTTTACCTGAACCAGTGGAACCAATAATTAAGTTATGATATTCACCATTATCAACCCACATCTCTTTACCATTATTTACAAGCGCTACACCAGCTGCCTCAATATGATCATCAATTGTTCTAACTTTTACAATATTTTTATCTGTTTTAATATCTTTATCTGATGCCCACTTAGAATAACCATCACTACCTTTTTCAGAAAAGAATAAACCGAATCCCTCTCCTTTATCTTTACTAAATATTTTCGAAGATACGCTAGTAAATATTAAAATTAATGCGGCTACAAAAAGTCCTAAAGTAAATCCAATATATTGAGGTGTAAATGCTTTAAATGGAAGTAAGCCATAAAATGTTCCATCGGTTGAAAATGAAGAAAAATTTAGTACTGCAATAGCACAAAAATATAAAAGTATTCCACAATAAATACAAAATAACATAAAATCTTTTTTGGTAACTTTAAATTTCATTTTTTCTCCTTTTCAATGAATTTATTATACAACATAATGTATATTTTTTAAATAACTTTTATAAATTTGTTGCCATCAAACTTATAAATAGTTAGGCTCTTTCCAGATTCCCCATAATAATTTCCACTAATAGCAACATATAATTCATTATTTAATTCAAAAACAGAAGATACCCTATAATGTGGATAGTTATAAGCCTCGCTAGATTTAATTGTTTGTTTTATAATTTCATACAGTTTATTATTATTTTTATAATATACCAAATTATAATTAATATCATCAATATCATATAAATTTGTACTATCAATAAAGCATTCATTAGAATTAATACATCTCATTGAACTATAATATAATTCATTCATTACATTTATACTTCTTCCATAGATTTTTTTTATTTCATTAATATTTTCGTCAGTAATTGAGCTTAACCCGATTTTTTTTACTTCAATATTTAAATCGTCTTGAAAAGCAAAAAGCATGCCATCGTAACTTTTATACTCATCACCATTAAATAATAACCATTTGTTTCCTTTTTTTAAATTATATTTTCCATAATACGTTCCATCAATGTATACATTAAAATATTTATTTTCAATAATTGAATCAGAAGCAGACATAAAATGTGTTTTTTGAACAATATAGCCATTGTCTCCAATAACTATGTAACTCTTTTTATTTAAAACAGTATTTGTTATGTTATTATTATTTACCATCGAATTATTATTATAGTTTGAAATATTGTTATTAGAATCAAAATTTTGAAACAATGTAAAATATCCTATTGTAATTATTCCAAAAATAATCAAAATTATAATTATAATAATGCTTCCCTTATTTTTCATATTATTCCTTTCTTTCTAGTACCTATATACTTTAAACGCATTAATATCATAAAGCTTATATTCTGATATTTTTCCACCATTTGGATCAAATACGGTAAAAGTACCATTTGCTAAATTCCAACTTCTTAATAAAGTAAAATGTGTTCCAAAAGTTCCATTATCTAGTAGGGGTGTAGTGTGCACTAAAATAAAGTAATTACCATTAGCATATTTTTGCATGTAGGCAACTTTTTGTTCTAAAGTCATAGTTTTTGTACCATACACTTTATCAATTGAAACATCTTCAACAGAAATATTTGGCGCAAATACTGAAATTGCAGGACAATACCAAATAAAGTTTGGTGTAGGTTCTCCTTTTTCATTTCTCCAAAAACAACTCTCAACATATTGAGATGAATTTGCAAGATTTAAAAATTTAGCGGGGTTAAAAGTTGGATCAAAGTTATTGCTAAAACAAGATATACCAATTGATATAGATGTAACAGCACAACCAACATGCATATCAGAACCTGACTTTCCTAATTTCATATTAACCCATCTAGGATCAAATTGGTCAAATTTAAAACACCTTTCAAAATTACCAAATTCAGTATTATTTTCTGCGGAACAATCAACTGGGTCCAATCCGAAAATAAATTTTCTTTGCTGTGCCATTCTTGCAACTTGATATTTAGCATAAGCAATTTGGTCAACTTTATCAACATCAGAATCAGTAGATCTAGTTTTAACACATTTACTAGCATCAGTCACAAAACAATAATCTCCTTCTCTTTTAAGCTTACATTCTTCCTTATTGCATATTGAAACAGCTTTTTCGTAATCATCTTGATTATCATAATAATCTTTCATATATGGAAGATAATAGCATCCACCGTAACTTGTACTACAATTCCCACCAGTTTTAGAATCATCAGCAGCCCAATATGTACCAATATAAGCGTATCTCATCATCATTTCAAATGCATTAGGATATTCTTTAACTATATTAACAAATGCAAGTACACCTTCAGAAAAAGTACTAAATGATTTTCCAAAACTTGCACCATTATAAACAGCAATTCCCCAATAATTATTAGTATCATAATCACTATCACCATGTTCAAGTACTGCTCTTGCAACTACTAGTTCAGGATTAACTCCATTATCAGTTGCAATATCATACATATTACCAGCGTTATCATATAATTTTGATGCCCATTTTTTGTTATTATCATCATTTTTTATCCATTTTGAATCAGGACTAAAATAGGCTTCAACTTTCTCAACATATTCACTTTTACTCAGCGTAGTTCCATAGATTGGCATTTCAGAACAAGAACCATCATAGGCAATTGAACCATTTCCACCACCTGAAAAGTCATCACTAGAGCTTCCTATAATACATAAAACTATTAACAATATTAAAAAGATTCCTAATATTACCCCTATCAGCCATGGATGTTTTATAATAAGCTTCATAATTTTTTTTCTAAATAAATTATCTTTTGTATCTTTAGATGTAAGTATTTTGCTATTTTTTAAATCAATTTTAGGAACTTTAAAATTATTATTTTTTTGATTCTTAGAAGCAGATGCAACATTACTACTTGTGACTTTTTTATTAGCTATATTTGTTGTGGCACTATTCTTAGCAGCCGCAGTCATGCCCCCTTTTGAAACATCACCATTAACTATATTTAATGCTGTATTTGCAGCATCAATAGCACCTACATCATTTAAATTATTTAATGTTTTCTGTGTTTGATGTGCTAAAATATTTCTACGAGAGGCATCATGCATTTTTTTTGCAATTGCATCATGAACTTTTTCACCCATTTTAGTTTCATTTACAGCATTTACCACTTTACCAGCAGCAGGGCCACCAAAATAATTAGCGGCAGCCTCAGTAGCCATCTTACTTACTTTTTTATTAGTTTCAATATTTCTTTCTTTTTGAATTTCTTTATTACTTTTAGCTTGGTAGGCACCATCATCATTATAGTTTTCTATAGGCATCTCTTCAGGAATATTCATTTCATCATATAATGTTTCTTCTTCATTAACTTGATTTAAGTCTTCATTATTATCCAAGAAAATCACCACCTATCAATATAAAAATTATAACATAAAAACAGCTGTTTCTACAACAATTTATCTATGCATATTTATTTTATTTACGATATTTTCATAAAACATATTAAACTTTATTAAACTTTCATTTAAATTTGGAAGATTTCGAATATGTGTATAATTATTTTTTAAACCATTATATGTTATTAATGATTCTTTAAAAAAGTTAATAAAGGGCATTAACTCTTCATAAGTTATACCATTTATACTATCATTATTTATCTTTACAATAAATATATTTACAAGTATGTTTTGAATTAAAGGAATAAAATAAACATTATCTTCATTAAATCTTTCAAAATATCTATAGTTTATATTTTTAAATAATTTATCAATATCTTCATTAGGACAAATTTCCTTAAGTTTTTGAATTAATAAAGCTACACCTAAAGTATTATAATAAGAATATGCAATTACATCATTACCTAGTATACACATTAACATATTAGTAATCTTCATATCTATATAATAAAAATTATTATTAATATTATAATAACTACAGGCTAAATATTCAGTATAACCTTCAGTTAAAGATCTACTATAAAGTTCTGTTATATTAACAGGATATTTATCAAAACCAGAATAATAAATATTACCATCTTTTTTTGAACTAGCCATATGCATTAATTCATGATATAAAAATAAGTTTATATATTTATTAAAATAAATAACATTAATATTGTTTTTTTTAATAAATTTTTTTATTGCATAAGAATCTATAATTATTTTATTTTCTTTAGCATCATATATTCCGAATGAATAAAAGTTTTTTAATATCTTAGTTTTATCTAGATTTAACTCAATTTTTAATGTTGATAAATTGTTATAAAAATTATATTTAAGATTAAATGGAATACTTTTTTCCACATCATAAAGAACATTTGTGAAAGAACCTAAAGATTTTCTTAAACTAGTATTTTTATTTAATAATTCCCCCAATAAAATAGTTTTCATGAAAACTATGATACCATTAAAAAAAGCCTATGTAAAGGCTTTTAATATCCACCACCAGAACCAAATGAATCAAGTTCTTCTTGAGTAGCAATAACAGTCATATTCATACGTCTATTACCACATATAAGAAGTCCTTCACCTTGGTTATAGTATTTTATTCTTTCCATTTCAGTTTCATTTAAATCGATTAACTTAGAAAGATCATCAACAGCTTGTTTTCTTAAATTCATTATTAAATAACTTGATGCATTATCAAATATTGCTTTACCATGCATTATTAAATTTGGAGCTGCAAAATCGGTTGGTTGTTGTGTAATTACAATAGTTCCTGTATTATATTTTCTTGCTCTTCTTTGAATTTGAGATAAGAATTCTGCACCAAGTTCATTGTGGTTAGATAAAAGTACGTGTGCTTCATCAACCATCATTACAGTATTTATATCTTTATCAAGACAAAGTCCCCATGCATATTTTAATATGTTAAAGAATAGAGCATTTTTAATATTTTCATCACTATTCATAATTTCCTTTATATTAAAAACAATAAAGTCACTATTAATTTGAAGTGTTGTATGACCTGTAAAATAATATCTTAATTCCTTAATTAAAGGTCTTATTTTAAGTTCAAGTCTTTCCATTACATCTCTTTCTCTTGTTGCATCTGTCATTGATAAAAGTCTTCCTTTTATAGTGGCATATACATCATCAAATGTAGGAAAATCTGCACTTGTAAGTTTAGTAAAATCAGTTTCATAATCTATCTTATATCTTTTATAAGTATCCTGAACTATTTCACTAAATAATGTTAATACATCCTCTTCAATTGAAGGGTTATAATATTTCATAAAGGCTTTTAACTGTTGAAGAGTTCTTGTAAGAACTGTATAGCCAAGTCCCTGTTCTATTTCGGTTTCATCAACATCAACAACAATTTCAAGTGGATTAATCATACCAAAATCTCCACCTTTACCAAGATCTAGGAAATCGCCTTTCATCATATTAACCATTTCACCAAGTTCACCCTCAGGGTCAATACAAACACATTTTAAACCATTTCTTAAATGAGTTCTAAGAAGTAATTTAGCAGCTGTACTTTTTCCTGAACCAGATGTACCAAGTATTATAATATTTGCATTATTACGATTATTTTCTTTTTTTATTTGAAATAAAAATTGGTTATATAAAATTACACCACCAGATCTATCCATTCCAAGAAGTGTTCCTGCACCAGGATCTTTTACTGAATCAAATACAAAAGGATACATTCCCGCAATTGTAACTGAAGGAAGTGGAATACCAATTCTTTTTTCAATATCTTGTTCTGGGAATATTGGTATCATACTTTTTAATGCTTTTTCTTGTTCAAACATTAAAGACACTGCTCTCATACCTAATGCATCAATATAATTTCTAACTTGAATTTTAGTAAGTTCCAAGGCATCTTTAGAATCTGCTGAAACCATTAAATGCATTTGAAAATCAAATATTCTAGCTTGAGAAGAAGCAAGCATTGAAATAAATTGTTCCAAAGATTCATAATCTTGTCTAATTCTTTCTTGAGTTGTTTGATCTTTTTCTTGCTGATATCTAATTTTTAAATCCGCTATTTCTTTATTTAACATCTTTTTTAAAATTTCAAATGAAATAGGAATATGTTTTATAGCAAGTCTAACTCCAGGAATATTTGTAATATCAGATAAATAACCTGGGAATATACTTCTTGGATATCCTACAACTGTCATAATTGTATAGTATTTATCTCCAAGCATAAATTCTGTAGCTGGTCTAAAATTAATACCTTTAGGTGCTACTTCACTTTTGAGTTTACTCATATTACATCACCGCCCTAAAATTAGTAGATATACCATCATTTAAATAATTATCAAGAAGCATTCTTAAATCAGCATTACTAGTTTGTGTAGAATTAAGTCCTGCATTACTAAGACCACTTATTAAAGTATGTAATTTTTTTTGAACTAATTCCATCTTCTTTTCTTTAAATAAAAATGTATATTCTGTATCAACTACATTATAATCTCTACTCATAAATAGATTTGCTTTATTAATATCTTGCATAATAAGTTTTCTAATAGCACTATTAGGATTTTTATTATATTCAACTTGTAATTCATTAAGATATAAACTTATATCAACAGGTCTATCTGATACAAGAAGCCAAAAATCAAAATCTAAAGTATTATAAAATGTTGATAAATTAAATAATGTAGCATTTTGACTTTGTTCATCTAATATAAATATATTTTTTGGACTAACCTTAACTCCAGTTACATAATAACCATCATCAGTTAAAATCATTCCATTATTGATTGACTTAATAGGAAGCCAATCTTCAGCATATTTTACTCCACTTGGAGCACTATTACTGTTCATTTGTGTCATCTTTTACACACCAACCTTTCCAATAGTATTTTCTTGTATTAGTATAAAAATCTAACATGTTATTAAGTAGTTGCATAACATTATGATAGTTTCTTACCGGCATTACAAGTCCTGCAGCAATAAGCACAGGTATTATAGCAATTATTAATTCAACAGTTGATGGATTTTTTAAGATAATTAATAATGTTATTGTAATTGCCGCACCAATTAAACAAAGTATTAAATCTGGCCAAGTAAAGAAGCCAAATATTAATTGTGACTTTTTACTATTGGCAGGTACTAAATATTGATTTCTCACTAGTATTTCCTCCTTTTATATTATTTACCTTCTTGTTGTTTTTGAATTTGCTTAGATATTTCTGCAGATACAGCACCAGAATGATTCTTAGCATTTTCACTATCAGAAAAGTATTTAACTCCAGTAGTTCCAGCTTTCATATCACTCATTAATTTATCTACAGCAGCATTATAATCTGCTAAAGATAAGTTATTATTATTGTACATAATATCATTCCAACTTTTATCCCAAGTTAATCCTGAAATTTCACTCATATCTTGAACAAAATCATAATTTGCATTTTGTTGTTTAAATACTTTGGCTTCATTAACAACTGCTTGGAATCTTGAATCAATTATAGTTCCATCAGCCGCCTTTTTATTAAGCTTTTCATTTACTGCTCTAACAGTAGCAAGTTTTTTTAATGAATCCAAACGTTTTAAATTAGCTTCTTTTTCTTGTAATGCACGTGCCATTTCAGCTGAAGATATTTTTCTAACAAAATTAGATTTATCAACTTGACTAGTTGCAATTGCCTTTTTCTGTTCAGCAGTCATCCCATCATAGTTTGAATCATTCATTATTTGTGAATACCTGGCATTTAATGCTGCCATATAATTTTTTTCATCAAATACACTATCTGAAATTTCTCTTTTTCTTTCAGCTTCATATAAACCCGCAAAGTTGGCAACTGCTTCATTATCTTCAACATAACTCGCCATTGTCTTATAGAATCCTTGCATCTTATCGGCAGTTTCTTTTTCTTTCTTAAGACTAGCTAGAGAATCAACTCCGAAATATGAACCTGCACTTCTTACAGCATCCATAATATGACCTTTTTGTACTCCACCAAATCCAGGATGTGCTGCTTTATATGCCTCTCTTTTATTTCTATTTTCAACAGTAGCATCAGCTGCTTTATTAAGAGCATTTTTCATATCTTTTCCACTGCCTGCATCTTTTGCATACCATACTCCTTTTGTAAATCCTGAGGCTCCTCCAGCAAGTGTACTTCCTATTCCCTTAACTACAGCTCCAAATTTTTTATCTTTTGGTGCCTTTTTAAAGTTTTGACCAGCATTAACAGCATTTCTAACAAGACCTGTTGTACCTGCCCCAATAGCAGCTCCAGCTGCAAATGCTCCACCAGCTTTCAATTTATCTTTAATACCAAGTTTCATATCGCCATCCCCAATTCCGAAAATATCACCTAACAATTTCGGAGATTGTTTAATAAAAACAACGATACCCATAATTAAAAAACATTTGGCCATTAAATTAAAAATTGGTACACCGGTTTGACCACCAGTTTCATCGGAAAATAGTGGGTTATTAGCAACTAAGGAAATTAAATAAACTCCAAAACTCATTACTAATGTTCTAATAAAAACACTTAAATAAGTTTTTGTTGTATTGGAAAGCCATTTTTTAAATACATCCTCCATTTTAGGAATAGCCATACATATAATTCCAATTGGAGCAATCATTTGAAAAAAAGCTAATTTACACACCCTAATCCCCATATCAAAACAAAATGATATTATTACATATATCAACAATAATCCAACAATGAATGCAGCAAACCAATCAAAATCTATTTCATTATCATACATATTCAATGCAAAAGCTTTCATTGGTGTAAAAGAACCAGTATTTTGTGCAAATAGAAATGCAGCATCATATGAACATTCTTCACTTTGACTACCATCGCAATTTATATACAAATCCTCAGAACTACCGTCAAGACTCAATACGGGTTTTGAAGCAACAACCTCACCAATATTTGTAGCACCTTTAACATCACTACCGGATAGTCCACCTACCGGTCTAAAGAAAACTTCAAAAGTATTAACACTCATCAATATACCGCCATAAATATTAGCATTAGTAACATTTTCACTATTGGCATCTCCTACATTTCCAGTAATTATTCCACCAATAATACCAGAATCTAAAATAGCGCTTTGCAAACCATAAGCAAAAGAAAATATAGAAGGACATAAAATAATCAAAATAATTGCAATAATAAAATTTTGAAATGTCTTTTTTCCATCAATTCCTTTTGTACTTCCATCTGGATCTACTATTTTTAAAAGAATTGCGTAAGCTAAAATAAAAAGCATTGCTACCGCTAATATTTTATAAATATTACTTGTAATATCCTTGAAATTTTCTTCTGAAAATATATTAGTTTTTGCAAGAACCATAAAAACTCTATAGGCATAATCAACCAATTTATAAATACCTGATACAAAACCTATAACGAATTTATTTATAAATTCACCAGCATCTTTTCTAAAATCTAAAATAAACATCTCTTCACCCCTTTTGATATTCAACGTCAATATTTGTAGTATTATCTGTTACTTTTGGAGCTTTCCCATTATGTGGTTTTGAATTTTTACAATGTACTCCAGGACAACTACAATAATCAAGCAAGCATTTTGAGCAAACAGAATATTCATCTTTTACATCATCACTACCGTTTATTAATCCTATCATCGCAGATAGAATAGTAGGTAAAAAGAAGATCGCAACTCCAATTACTAGTTTAATAACAAAATTAGACAAAGCCTTTGACATTGCACTTTGATCATCAGCAACAAATGCATTAAACATAGATATAATACCTGTAATAATTAAAATCAAAGGAACAACTATTTTAACAATCATAAAACAAATAGATAATAATTTAATAAATTTAGTTACATTTTCATTTTTGCATGTTAAAGCATCTAAGCCTTCATCGGTTGCATTTAGCATAGTCAATGTAACAGGTGAAAAATCACAAGTATTATTTTTAATAACAGCAGCCTTAACTCCGCTACTAAATGAAAAAATTCCAACAACAATCACAATAAACATAGTAAGTTTTCTTTTCAAAATACATCACCATATTAATTATAAACTATTAATTAAATTAACGCAATAAAATTGCATTTAATTTTGCATTATGATAAAATGTTTTTGTATTATAGAGGAGGAAAAAATGAAAAATTTATTTAAAATTATTACTATATTTCTTTTTTGCATATTATCTATACATCAAACATATGCAGATGAATTCGATGAAGATGAGCCAAAGTTCTCATGTATTTATGAAGATTTTCAACTAGATACAACTAACAGTAACAAGGGATTACAAGTTGATGTATATAAAGATACAGTGAACTTAATTGTTTACTACAAGGATTCTGCTGGTAATACTAAAACATATAATCTTGAGGAAGACTGTCCTCTAGACTTAACAGAATGTGAAGAAATATGGGATAAACCTGGTGTTGTTCTTAACATACCAAATTTTAAAAAAAATAATTATATAGACCATTTTTATGACAGAAAATCTCCATATTGTCCAAACGTAGTAGTACAGCGAGGCAATCTATCAGAAAACGGTCTAGTAATTAGATTTGGGAAAAGCAATAGTAGTACAGAAAAAGACACGACAGAATATTTACCAAGGTATAGACACCCTCATGGATCAAGTTCTGGAGGAAGTGGCGAAGGTAATGGTGAAGATACACCAGATGAAGTAATTTTAGAATGTACAAAAGAAAATAAATACAATTATAATTTTGGAACAAGTAAAGTCCCAAATGCATCAAATAAAACAATAAATTTTGAATTATTTAAGAAAAAAAGTGGTAAAATAATTGTTAGGGTAAATTATGGTTCAACTTTAAATGAATATGTAGTCGGAGAAGGTGGGCATAAAGAACTAGGTTCTGGTGATTCTTATGGTAATGCAAAAGTAGGTTTTGATAAATTTGGTACATTTGATAAATGTCCTAATCCAACCGAAACATATTTTTGTGAAGAAAATATTGAAGGTGAGGATTTTCATACATTCTTATTTACTTTAGATCCAAAAAATTGTAAAAGGAATATATCATCCCCTCTTGAAAAAATTGAAATTGATTCTAAAACTGATCAATTAAAGTGTGAAAGTATATTTAAAGGAAATATACAAAAATATATTGAAAAAATATTTAGTTTAATGAAGTATGCAGGAATAATTTTATGTATAGGTTTAAGTATATATGACTTTGTAAAAGCACTATTAAATAATGATAAAGATTCCCTAAGTAAAATAACAAAAAAAGTATTTATTAGGCTTATTTTAGTAGCTGTATTATTTATGCTTCCTACATTAGTTAACTTCGTAATAAGTATTATAGATGAAAATGCTTGTAAAATTAACTTTTAATCGCAAACAATTTGCGATTTTTTAATTGATAATATATAAGATATATGTTAAAATAAAATTATGAAAAAAGTGATGTTTAAATTATTATTACTAATTATATTATTATTACCATTTAGTGCATATGCTGCTAAAGCGGAATGTAATTATAATAAAACTGAAGAATATGAAGTTTTTTCATGTAGTAGTTTAACTCTAGATAATGAATCAACTAGTTGTCAAGTGAAAATAAGAAAATACTTTGCGACCCCAGAAAAAGTTGAGTTAATTATTGATGGTACAAATCAAACAGATTTAACTAAAAAAAACTACACATGCGCTGCAAATCCTGATATAGAAATATCATTAAATTCTAACTTAGAAAATGGTGTTAATAGTTTAAGTCAATTATCTGTAACATATGACGACTACTATGACACATTTAGATTTAGTGGTATCATCCCATATAAAGAAGGATTAATAAGTTGTCAAGGTGCTGATTATAATTTAATAGTTGATGAAGAAGATAATATTGTATGTAAAATAACGTTAGAGGCTCAAGAAAACGGTGATGTACTTATGCGTTATGGTGAAGAATCAAAAATCAACCCTGGAACTGAATTATTATTTTGTAGTGCTGGCGGTGACTCATTAGAATTTAGATTAAGTAAATCAATGAGAAATGGTAGTTTAAAATCAGATAAAGATTGTCCCGAAATAATACATGCTGGCGATAGTGAAAATGATAGCTCAATTAATGATAATTACACTCCTGACAGAGATACTTCAGGAAATAGTTCAAAACTTGATAATATTAATACAAACATTAATACGGGGAAATTAAAGTGCGAAAGTATATTTAAAGGAAATATTCAAAAATATATTGAAAAAATATTTAGTATTATAAAATATGCCGGCATAGTACTATGCATAGGATTAAGCATCTATGATTTTGTAAAAGCTCTTTTAAATACTGATAACGATGCATTAAGTAAAATAACAAAAAGAGTTTTTATCAGATTGATTTTAGTAGCGGTATTATTCATGCTTCCTACATTAGTTAACTTCGTAATAAGTATTATAGATGAAAATGCTTGCAAAATTAAATTCTAACATTAAAAAACCACGATTAATTCGTGGTTTTTATTTTGTCTTATTACTTTTCTTTTTGTTAGGTACTAATTTAACTTTAACACCTTTATATCTAGCAAATTCATATTTTACGCCTTCAGGTAAATTTTTCTTTAACTTTTTCATCAATCTCACTCCTTGCAAGCAAAATTATAGCATAAAATTTACCTTTGTTACAAGTATTTATTTTCTATTATTAAAATTATTTGCACTTATAGCCTTAAAAATATCCCTTTTTTCCTTATTAATTTGATTATTTTGAGATATTTCATTACCTTTTTTACTATTAATTTCAAAATTAATCTCATTTATTTGTGATTTAACCTTTTGTATTTGACCAATATCTCCATTATTTGAATATAATGAATTAAGTTGTCCTTGCATCTTATATTTTTTTTCTTTTAAATAATCTATTCTATCCATTTTATTTAAACCTCGCTCCTAAACTACCCACTATAAACTGACTTTGTAATGGGTCTATAATAACACCATATATTGAATAATTATCAAATACTATTTCACTAATGTCATTATTTGAAAAATCTATATTATACAGTTTTGTTTGTAAAAATTCTGCTTTATTAAAATTATTATTATCAAGTTCTATATTTTTAAACTTAGTTTCTGTAAAATAACTTTCTGACATATTTGAATTAGTTATTTTTATTTTATTCATACTAGTTCCGGAAAAATTAACATATTTTAATATAGAATTATCTATTAAAATATCCTTTAATGATGCATTAATAAATGAACTTCCTAATAATTTGCAACTATTAAACTCACATCTTTCAATTAATTTTTCATCAAAATTTTTATTTGATAAATCACAAGATTCAAAAATGCAGTCTAAAAAATTTACATTAATTAATTCAATAAGTGAAAAATCTATGTTCTTAAATATACAACTATCAAAATCAATATCTTCGATTATAATTTTATTATCTGGATTTTTAGTAAACAACGCATTTTTATAAACATTATTTTTAAAAAATTGCTTTTCAGTAAATTTAATTTTAGGTTTTATTATATTCATTAAATCAGTTCCTCAATAACATTTTAACATATTTATACATATAAAAAAAGCATAACTAAATATGCTCCTTTATACCATTTTTAATTACAGTAAACTCTTTTTGAAGAAAAATTCACAAATTTTTTTCTTACTTATTAGTTTATAATAACACATGTAGCTACTTACATCTAAAACAGCATCATTTTATTTATAACAGAAATATCGATTAATAATAAATCCAAGTTAAGTTTTATTATCAGTATAAAATGTCTAAAAGTAAAAGAAACTTATATTTATAATGTCATTTACTTTTAGAATTAAGATTAATTTTTAAAACTAAAAACATCATTTACTTATTATAAAAATTTTATTAAAATATAATTGGGTGACTAAATTATGATTAAAAATATAAATAATAATAAAATAATTATGATAACTCATATTGCAGATATTGATGGTATGGGTTCATTAATACTTGCTAAAAAACATTATAGTAATATTGATTATATATTATGTGAAATAAATGAATTAATAGAGGTTTTTAGTTCAATAGATTATTCTAAATATGAAATAATATATGTATGCGATCTTGCACTATCCAAAACAATATTAGATTATTTAAACAAGCATCCAGAAATTACTAATAAAATAAAGCATTTCGATCATCACGAAATAATAGAAAATTCTCCATATTATGTAAATAGTATAATTTATTTAAATGGTAAGCCTACTTGCGGTACCCAGTTATTTTATAATTATTTACTAACTTTAGATACTAAATTTAATAATAAGTTTTATAAAACTTTTGTAGAGGCAACTAGAGAACAAGACAATTTTGATTTTGGTGATGAAGAATATAACGCTAAATTACTTGCATTTACGCACGCTTTAATTGGCCCTGAAGAATATATAAACTTAATATGTAATTTAAATGATAATGATGATTTTAAACTACCTAAAATATATGAAGACTTATATAAATCAGATTTAAAAAAACAAAAAGAATATATTGAATTTATAAATAAAAATTTATGTATTACTGATTATAATGGTTATAAAGTTGGTGTAACTATTTGTGAGCAATATAGATCTATAGTGGGAAATAGCATTTGTAAATTAAGACCAGAAATAGATTTTATAATAATAATTAATTTTAATCGTAATAGAGTTTCCTTAAGAAGTGTTAAAGAAAGTATTGATTTAAATGAAATTGGTAAAACATTTCATCCAGATGGTGGAGGTCATAAATTATCTGCTGGGTTTTTAATAGATTCTAAATCAATATTAAAATTAAAACCATTTATAGATTTATATATAAATAATTTAACTTTAAAAAAATAAATTATTTTAAAAGGAGGTATAATGAAAAAATATAAAATAATTATTATTATACTATGTTTTATAATAGTTTTAATATGTATTGATTTTATTGCCCTATCATTTAATGGTAGTCCCATAATTAAAGTTAGAAAATACTATAATGGTGGATATACTATTTATATAGATAAAGGATTATTTACAAACACTTATAAATGCTATGATGGTAAAACTAAAACAGTCGTAAAAAAAGTTAAATATTCATGTCCTAAAAAAGAAATTAAAGAAGAAATTAAAGAAACTATAATAGTAACATTTGATACTAAAGGTGGAAGTAAAATTGATAATATTATTATAAACAAAAATAGTAAATTAACTCTTCCAGAAGAACCAACACTTGAGGGATACACTTTTAAGGGTTGGGTTGATAAAAATAATACCCCTTTTTATAATAATTCAATAATAAAGGAAAACACTACACTTTATGCTACTTGGGAAAAAATTAATGATGAAATAATTGATACTGAAAATAATAATAACTCTAGTATTAATAATAATAATATAATTGATAAAATCAATACTAATAAACCTAGTAATAATGATAAAATAAGCACTAATAATAATGAAACAATAATTGTACCCGAAGAAAATAAACCTGTTATAGAAAAAACTTTGGCTGAAAAAAATGATGACTTAAGAAATCAAATACAAAATAAATATTCTATTAAAATAGCATATAAAGATGAACTAGGAAATTATACTATTAATGGATATGGCTCAGAAAAATTAAATGATGATAATATTATAAATGAGTATCTTAATGAAATAGATAAAGCATTAAAAAAATATCCAAATAATTTTTTTAAAGAAATGAAAGATTATGGAATGCCATTAACTATTTATTTAGTAAAAAACATAAGTGGTAATGTATCTGGTCTTACTGATGCAAAAGATAGTAGTAACATTAAAATTATGATAGAACCTGGACTTTTATTTGAAAATACTTTACATCATGAAATAATGCATTATATAGATATTTATATAAAGATTAAAGGTTATCCAATTGATATAAATAATACAATGAAAGAAGTTAACCCAATAGATTTTACGTATGGAGATACAAGTAATAATTATGTTTATTATTATAGTAATTTAAATAATGCTTATTTTATATCTGCATATAGCAAAACAAATTATTTAGAGGATAGAGCTGTAATTTTTTCTGACTTAATGTCTAGAAGTATTACAAAAGATTATTATAATGATGGTACACCTATAAATAAAAAAGCTAAACTAATTAGTTCACAAATTAAAGAATATTTTAATATATTATCAAGTGAAGAAAGATATTACTGGGATAGATTCTTATAACCAATTTTTATATATTAAAAAAGATTTAACTAGCATTTATAGTTAAATCTATTTTTTTAATTGGCAGGGGCGGAGAGAATCGAACTCCCATCTAAAGTTTTGGAGACTCCTATGCTACCATTATACCACGCCCCTACGGCAAAAACATTATATCATAGTTAAACGCCGTAATCAAGAAAAAAATTGTGCATATAATTAAAGTGTACACCTACTAGACAAATTTTTGTAGGTTTGGTATAATATTTATGTGGTGCATTATGCTAGTCACAATCACTATTTGAAGATGGGGCTAAAAATCCATTAATTGATACAATTGCACTTTATATATTTGCTGCTTCTGCCCAAGTTGGGGTGAATATGTAATTTAAAATTATAGGGAAATCATAACGGCATATGACTAACCCCCTGTAATTAAGCAAAAAAGGAAGAGTTATTCATGTCGTGCGTGGTTATTAGGGATTTAACGAATAATAATGTTGATGAAATCTTAACTGCAAAAGCGAATAAGAATAGTTTAGATGTGTCAGGGAAAACCTCTAGCGTGTTATTTATTATAAAGATTGAAGTGCGGACTATGTGGCAATCGAGTCATTAGTTAGGCAACTACTAATTATTTTCTTTAAAGAGAAATCGCCTAAGGGTAACCAAGGGAGAGAAAATAGAGAAATTCAACTCGACCAAAGCCGTAAGATTAATTTATAATAAACCATAACATTTTTAATAACTTTATAGGAGGGTTATATGAAAAAAAATAACTGGGTATATAAAGTTTTTTTATGGACTTTTATATTATCCACCATCTTCAGTTTCTCAACAAATTATTTATCAAGTCATGCTAGCATAGTGGTAATGATACTTATAATATTACTCGTTATAGCAATTGGTATAATCTTTGATATGATTGGAGCAAGCAGTCTTACAAGTAAAGAATCAACATTTCACTCAATGAATGCTAAAAAAATTAAAGGTGCTAAAGAAACAATTAAACTTATTAAAAACAATGTTAAAATATCTAGTATATGTAATGATATTGTTGGAGATATATGCGGAATTGTTTCTGGAGGACTTGGTGCTGTACTTGCTATATCAATAGCAAACATAACTAAAGTTAATATATCTTTAATAAGTGTAATAACTGCTGCTTTAATTTCTTCGCTTACTATTGGAGGAAAAGCAATATTTAAAACAGTTGCTATTAAAAATAGTGATAAAATAATTTTTAGTGTTGGAAAATTGTTAAGTTTTTTTAAGAAATAACAATTTTCTTTTTTTATGCATATATTATAGCGGTGATATAATGATTGTTTCATATAATTCAAAAGAACTTGATTTACTTGCAAGAATAATGCGTGCGGAAGCCCTAAATGAAGGAGAACTAGGAATGCTAATGGTTGGAAATGTTGTAGTAAATAGAGTGTTAGCAAATTGTTTAACTTTTAAAAATATTAATAGTGTTTATAATGCAATTTATCAAAAAAATCAATTTGTGGGAACTACAAGTTCTTTATTCGAAGCGGCTGCGACTACAATGGAAAAAAATCTAGCAAAAAGGATTTTAGATGGAGAATATTATTACCCCGCAACAAACGCATTATGGTTTTATGCTCCGAAAAAAGGTGATTCTTGTAAAAATACTTGGTATACTCAAAACCTATCTGGAAGATATAAAAACCATTGTTTCTATAAACCAGATCCCGGAGTATGTAAAGAAATACATTAAAAAAAGGCTAGCTTAACTAACCTTTAATTCATTATTAATATAATCAACATTAACTATCGTATTAGGTTTGATTTCATTATTTATAAGTTTTTTAGCAATTAACGTTTCTAGTTTATTATTAACAAGTCTTTTAAGTGGTCTTGCTCCATAATATTCATCATAACCATTATCAATAAAATAATTTTTAGCATTATCAGTAAGATTAATTTTTACATTAATATCAATTAATCTTTTTTCAATTTCTTCGATAATTTTATCAAGGATTTCTTTTAAATCGGTTTTTGATAATTTATTGAAAATTATTATTTCATCAAGTCTATTTAAAAATTCCGGTTTAAAATATTTTGGAAGTTCAGAGGTAACTTTATCCTCTTCACCATTAATAATATATTCACTTCCAACATTTGATGTCATTATAATAATAGTATTTTTAAAATCTACAGTACGACCATTAGAATCAGTAAGTCTTCCTTCATCAAGAATTTGTAATAATAAGTTAAGTACATCTGGATGTGCTTTTTCTATTTCATCAAAAAGTACAATTGAATATGGATTTCTTCTTACTTTTTCTGTAAGTTGTCCTCCTTCTTCATAACCAACATAACCTGGTGCTGCACCAATAAGTCTAGATACTGAATATTTTTCCATATACTCACTCATATCTATTCTTACCATATGATGTTCATCATCAAATAGTTCATAAGCAAGACTTCTTGCAACCTCAGTTTTACCTACTCCTGTTGGACCTAGAAACATAAATGAACCAATTGGTCTATTTGGATCTTTGATACCACTTCTTGAACGAATAATTGCATCGGATACAAGTTTTAAAGCCTTATCTTGTCCTTTAACTCTTTTTCTTAAATTATCCTCAAGATTAAGAATCTTTTCTTTTTCACTACTCATAAGTTTAGATATTGGAATATTTGTCCACTTACTTATAACATTTGCTATATCTTCATTTGTAACAGTATCTGAAAGTATTCCTTCATTACCTTTTTTAGAAAGTTCATCAAGCTTATTTCTAAGTTCTGGAAGTATTCCGTTTTTTATCCTTGCAGCAGTTTCTAAATCATAATTATTCTCGGCCTGTTCTAGTTCAAATGTATATTTAGATATATCAGATTTAACTTTTTTGATATCTTCATTAATAGATTTTTCTTCTTTCCATTTAGTACTTAACTCTTGTTCTTTACCTTTTAAATCATAAAGCTCTTCATCTATCTTTTCAAGCCTTTTTATAGAAAGTTCATCTTTTTCTTTCTTTAATGCTTCTTTCTCAACTTGTAATGTTAATATTTTTCTAGTTATTTCATCAAGAGCTGTTGGAACACTGTCCATTTGAACTCTTATTGTAGCGCATGCTTCATCAACAAGGTCTATCGCTTTATCAGGTAAAAATCTATCTGTAATATACCTATTTGATAAAGTTGCCGCACTTACTAAAGCCCTATCTTGAATTGTAACTCCGTGATATATTTCAAATCTTTCTTTTAAACCACGAAGAATTGTTATTGTATCCTCGACTGTTGGTTCGCAAACTGTTACTTTTTGAAATCTTCTTTCAAGTGCACCATCTTTTTCAATATACATACGATATTCGTTTAAGGTAGTAGCACCAATAACATGTATCTCTCCACGTGCAAGCATTGGTTTTAGAATATTTCCAGTATCCATTGCACCTTCAGTTGCACCTGTTCCAACAATTAAATGAATTTCATCAATAAACATTATTAAATTGCCTTCACTTTTCTTAACTTCATCTAAAACCTTTTTAAGTCTTTCCTCAAATTCACCACGATATTTTGCACCAGCGATAAGTGAGGCCATATTAAGTTCCCAAATTGTTTTATTTTTAAGACTTTCAGGAACATCACCTTTAACAATTCTTTGAGCAAGTCCTTCGACTATTGCAGTCTTACCTACACCAGGTTCACCAATCAAAACTGGATTATTTTTAGTTTTTCTAGAAAGTATTCTAGTAATACTTCTTATTTCTTCATCACGGCCTATAATTGGATCAATTTTACGATTTTTTACATCGTCATTTATATTACGTCCATATTTTTCAAGAACGTTTTCATTTTCTTCATTATTTTGATTAAACATAATTCATTCCTCCTTTTTACGTATATTATTATACTAAAAATATTAGCACTTGTCAACATATAGTGCTAATTATATTATACACACAATATAAAAAAATATGAATTATTTTAAACTCATATTTTTAACTTTTGACCTATTTGTAAAACATTTGTAGAAAGATTATTATTTCTTTTAATACTATCAACTGTAGTATCATATTTTCTTGCTATAGACCACAGTGAATCACCTTTTTGAACTATATATATTTTATTTTTCGAAGGAACAATTAACTTTTGACCAATACTTAGATTATTACTTTTTAAATTATTTAATGCTTTTAAATTATCTACAGTAGTTCCATACATATTAGCAATTTTATATAAAGTATCACCCTTTTTAACTATATAAATATTTTGATTATCATTACTCTCTTTTATTTTTAGTCTTTGGCCAATTGATAATAAATTTGATTTTAAGTTATTAATTGATTTAAGTTCATCAACTGTCATGTTATATTTTTTAGCTATACTCCATAAAGAATCGCCTTTCTTAACTACATAATAATCACTTTCTTCATTTAATGAATAAGGAACACCAATATAATTTGCAAGAGCCTTAACAACTGCTTCAGCTAAATCCTCCCAATTATTTTTTATAAGATTTACATCATCACCAGTACTATCTAAAAATCCATACTCTACAATTAAAGTTTCATTATTTGGGGTATCTCTAAGTAAATAATAATAATCTTTTGACGGATTACTTGGAAGTCTTCTTTGGTAATATTTTCTAACATTTTGGCCTGAGGATTCTAGTTCTTTTGCAATTAATTTAGATAACGCATCACTATTACGAAGTGCATATATTATTTCGGCACCATCGCCACCTGCCGATGGTCAAAGTGTAGTTAATTAATAATATATTGCTATTGGATGAACAATTTTTATTTGCTTTTTGTTAAAAAATGTAAGCATAAACGTATTAATAATTGATGGAAAAGTACTAAATATATTTGATTCATCGCTATTAACATCATTATTAACTATATTAGTTAAATGACCCAACAAAGTCATTTTTCCTCCATATTTGAAGGCAACAACCTTAGTTTTATCTCTAAAATATTCATCATCCAAAGAAATAAGGTAATCATCCATAATTCCAAATTTATTATATGGAACTATATTTAGTACTGCTTCAATATTTTTAGATACTTCATCATATTCTTTATCTACTTCTTTTTTAATTTCTTTGTATAATTTATCTTTATCATAAGTTGCCTTATTGCCATTTCCAGTTTTAACTATTTCTGACTCTTTAGTAATATATCGTTCATTTACAGTAATCGTTTTTATAAAGTTTAATACACTATCATTTGAAAATATGTTTTTATAATATTCCAAGTCCACAATAAACATTTCTTTCTCTATTTTAATAAAATTGCCTATACTATCGATATCTTCCAAGCAGTGATTATCAGATAAATATTTTTCAAATTTTTCAACAGCTTCATCGAAAATTATCTTCTCCATACTATTAGAATAACTATCAGAAGATTTCTTTTGTCTATTTGATTCTAAAGACGAATCTACATCCGCTTCAATTCCTTTACCTAATATTTTTAAATCTGCTGAAGCTTGACCTTCAATTAATGTTTTCTTGGAATTTAAACGTTCGGAATCATTTTTTAATGCTTCTATTTTATTTTTGATTAATCCATCATCAATTTGTGACATATACGATGATAACGTATCACTATTTAAATACAAAAAACGTTTCATAATTCACCTCTATTTCATTTCAATTTCTTTTCCATCTACGTATTCGTAGTTTAATGCATTATTACTAGTAACTACGCTCTCACCAAGTTCATTTTCTAAATCTTTTCTTGCATTACCAGCAATTTTCCCACCGCGCCTTGCTACATCAATATTTTCATTTAAACCTTTTGGATTTTTCTTTTTAGCAATTTCTCTAGTTGCTATTTCACCTAAATCAGCAAGTGCTACTTCAACATCAGTCATATTATCTCTTAATGATTCTTTCCTAAGTCCTTTAAATGATTTATATTGTTTTGCAGTCATGCCAGACCATTCTTTATAAATTTCATTTGTTAGGATTGCATATTCTTTAGATTCAGTTATTCCACCATCTTTCCATACATCAGTAAGTTGTTTTCTGTCTTGAATACCCTTAATTCTTTTTGCAATCCATTTTTCATCATAACCTTTGGCTCTATATAAGTCTATCGCTCTTTGTGCTGCTAGTGATGGGTCAAATGTCTCATCTATTCTTTCACTTCCTAATTTTGCTAACCATTGCTTAATTGATTCTGCATTCTTACTTGGAACTGATTCAATAATTCTAAACATTCCTTCAATATCAACAACATCAGTCATACGATATTTACCATCTTGAGCTTTTAATTTCAACTGTCTAGTAATACTAGACGTTTCAAAATTTTCTTCCTTTTTTAGTTTATTTTTTAACCAGTTCCAATATTTTCTGGGTTCACTACTATCAGCGAGTACTCCAACAATATCCACGACACTTATAAAGTATTTTTCTTGTTCCTTATCCCAAATAGTTCTAATTGTTTCATTATTAAATATTTTATTTACTAAATGCATTTTATCTTGATTCATTGATTACCTCCTTGCTAAATTTATTTTAATTCTACTTTATCAAAATTGATTAATTCACTTACTACATCTTCATTATTTATTTTGCTTTGTTTACCTTTATATATGGTTAATTCATTATTATTAATTTTACAATCTAATGTTAAATAATAATCATTGGTTGTATATACTATTACCTTATCATTGCCAATTATTCTATATGACTTGTTCATTACAATATTAGAACCATAACTTAATATCAAAGAAAAAAGTAATAAAACTATATAAAATGGTACTATTTTTATAGTATTTGACAAATCAATTAAATCATATTTTTTATTTTTTTCTCTTTTATCAATTTTAAAGAAAATAACTGACATAACTATTTCTATTGCAATTAATGCCAAAAAGTTAAATATTAACTGACATAATGAATACTTATAATTTAATGAAAATACAACAATTATATTTGAAACTATAATTAATAAAATATTAAAAACAATAGTTTTTAATTTAACATTCATTTCTTTCTTATTAAATAATTGCATATAGCAATACATTAATGATCCAAAACATAATAATATTAAAATAGAAAAACCAAAATTATATAGAAATCCTAATTCGTTATTATTGAATAGTTCATATGAAATACCATAATAATCAAAATAAAAATTAGAATAAATATATTTTATAAATCTTAATACAAATGATGTTGTAACTGTTAATCCAGTTAGTAATGCTACTATCCAACCATAATTTTTTTGTAAAAACCCAAATATTTTATCTTTATTTTTCATAATATCACCCCCAATAGTTTCTTCGTATAAGTAGTTTATCATTTTTTTATATACAGCTCGTCGCAAGTTACGACAAAGTTCTAATTATTTAATATACTAAATTTATAGATAATTTCTATATTTTTATCTTTATCTATAATAATTTTATCAATTAAGGATTGTATTAACTCTCTTGATGAATTATCAATATCAATTAATTCTCTAATTTTATTTTCATAATCTTTTATTTCAGACTTATTAATTTGCTTTTCTTCTTTTGTATCTTGTAGACTTTGGATTTTTTCTCTTGTTCTAATTAAAGAGTTTTCTGTTTCTCTAGATATTCTTAAATACATTTCTTCTGATACTATTCCATTAAATTTATCTTGATATAGCATATCTAGTTTACTAATTAAATCTTTTTCTTGTTTTCTTAACTCATTTATTTCATTATTGACATTACTATTATCTTTTTTATTAATATTTTTAGATATTTTAGTTATATCTAATTTTTTTAAATACTTTTTACAAGTATTTTTTATAACTTCAAGTAATGCTTGTTCTAATTTGTCATAAGGCATAAAATGTGGTTCACACATTCTTCTTTTAGGATCTCTTGAATATCTATTACAATTAACAGTCCAATAATCGTGATTTTTTCTATATGATACTGTTAAAGTATTTCCACATTCCTTGCAAAATAATAAGTTTTCAAACAATCTTTTATCTCTTTTAGTAATATTAGAAATATTTGTTCTTTTAACATTATTTTGAATACTTTCAAAGATAAATCTATCTACTAGTGGTTCATGAGTATTTTTAACAATATCCCAATTACTTTTTGGTAATGATTTTTTCTTTTTGGATTTATATGATACTTTAGTTTGTACACTTTGTACCATATCACCAACATACATTTGATTTTTTAATATCTTTTTAACAGAAGAAATAGTCCACATATGATTATATTTAGCTTTTGAATTAGGATTCTTTCTCTTCAAACTACTAGGTGTTTTAATATTATTATCATTCAAATAAGTAGTTATTTCAGAAAGTCCTTCTCCGTTATAAGCCATATCAAATATCTTTTTTACTACCCATGCATACTCTGGATCTGGTATTAAATGCCCTTTATCATTTGGATCTCTTAAATATCCATAACTTGGAGCACTTCCAATAAATTTGCCATTTCTTCTTTTGTCATTTAAAACATTACGAATTTTAATAGAATTTTGTTTACTATAATAATCATTACAAGCAAATAACCATGTTGCTGAATCATTACTTGCTTGATTTATTGCATTATCGTATCCCTCCAACATAGAAATAAATCTTATTCCATTTTCTGGAAAGAAAGTTTCAACATAATATCCTGTTAAAATATGATCTCTACCTAATCTTGATAAGTCTTTTACTACTACAAGATTAACTCTTTTAGCTTTAATATCTTCAATTAATCTTTGAAATCCCGGTCTATCAAAAGTAGTACCAGAATATCCATCATCTACATATTCATCTACAAAAATAAATCCTTTTTCTTTGATAAAATTCATTAGTATATTTCTTTGATTAAGGATACTCTCACTTTCGGATTCGTAAGATTTGCCTTCATCAGCTTCTGATAATCTTATATAAATTCCTGCTTTGTAGTAATCTGGCATCACATTTAAAGTGTTATACAAGCTTACTCTCCTTTCCTTGTTGTATAACAACTAAAGCCAATTAAATTATACCATACAAATTTAATTTGGCACATTATATCAATCACTATTTACCTTACTTTTAATAAATTTAATTACCAGTTCATTAAAATTAGGAGAATCATCTTTGAAAGTTTCTATTATATTAAACATAAGCCACCTCATTTAAGTTTATGAGTGTCTTTATCAATTTATATCTTCCTCCATTTCTTTAAAACTTTCTAACTTTTTCTCCATCTCTTCTTGTTCTTCTTTAGTTGCTTCTTTTGATTCAATAGGTTCACCATGCCAGTATTCAATACCAAATTCATCCACATAATAAATTTTATCTAATATATCTTTTTTATTTCTATTATATTTATTATAATGATTAAAATTATTTTGAATACTAGTATTAGCATTTCTTTGAATACTTGTTATTCTTTTCTTTAATACCTTGGATAATTTTATTATCCTCTTTGAATTATTTGTTTCACTATTATTAATTTCTATATCAATATATCCATTTTTTGATAAACTACTTATACTTTTTGATACAGTTGGTTTGGTACAATCAAACTTCTTCATAAAATACCTATTAGTAGGCCAACAATAGCCATTTTTCTTACATAGTGACACAATGTCTATTAATAATATTCTCTCAAAGTAAGTTAATCTATTATCTCCTAATACTGATTCTGGTAATACTAAACTTATAAATGGTTCTTTTTCCATTATTTCTCCAATATAAGATTATCAAGTTTAGTAGTTCCATATTATCCTTCTTTCTTTACCAGTCTTTTTAGGAACACATAAAAAGAACTGAACACATTAGTCCACAACAAAAATAAGGGAATATTTCCAATCTTTTTTGTTGGATTAATATGTATTCAGTTCTTCACTGATTAATTATCATACATTATTCTTTAATGTATAATAAAGCTTTCTAATTTCTTTTTAATATTTACTATTATATATTTATATATGTTTATATGTAATAGTCGCATTCCCGTATGACTATCATAATTATAACACTAATTATTTTATTTGTTAAAAATCTCTATATGTATCTTTCATATGTTCTGCATGAAATTCAAAATTATGTGCTATTTCTCTTAATGCAGTTGCAAAATTATAATATCCTGCTAATTCGGTTGTTTCGGCTCTCTTCTTATATTCATCACACTTTTTATTGTACGCAGTCCCGTTTTCATCCCAGTTAACAACACCTACAGAATTAAATGCTTCTGTTTTATAACCTTCTCTAATAATTTCATTATCATTTATTATTTCAGCAACAGTTTTGTCAATCCAAAAGCCAGATTTATCTTTTGGAGAATAAAATAATACCTTACCAAAACAAGATGATCCAACTTCTAATCTATCTATTTTTTCACAAATATCTTTCATGTTTTCATACCATATTTTTAATTTACTCGATTCAATATAGCCGTCTTCCTTAGTTCCAGGTACTAATTTCCATTGGTGCAGCAATCTATATGCATTTGTTGCAACATTTTGATCAATATTGCTATCGTCTTTAACTTTTGAATGTTCTTTAAATGCTAACTGTAAAATTTCAGAATAACGATTAACATCTGATGAAATAATTTTTTCCATGGTTATTGGTCTATTATTTCCATAGCTTAATAGTGGTAAATATTTCCATTCTATATAAAACAATCTATTTATATCAACATCTTTTTCTTGTTGTAAATATTCTATGGCTTCACATATATCAAATTTATTATAATTATTATCAATTTTTTCAAGACACGTTAGTATAATATTACTATCATACTTTAATGTCTTATTATTATGTAAAGAAAGTCTATACATCCATAGTACCCTTTCATATCTATGAACCTCCATTAATTTAGATGTACTATACTTTAAAGTTTCTTCATCATTTACAAATCTAATATCCACTTTTTTCCAATATTTTTTACAACTACTTCCAAGTAATTTTTCAACATTTTTAAAAGTTATTAAATTATAAGGAAGCATTAATAAAAAATTAGTTTTTGCTTCTACTGACAAATTACTTATTAAATTGTTATTATATTTCTCATTACTACAATTATATTTGCTATAAACATATCCTTTTGAAAAATCTATCATATAATTCCTTTTATCCAAATTATTAAGGATAATGTTTTTTTCTTCATTGATTGAAAGGCCTAATTTAGCTACTATTATTCCTAAAGAGTAAGGGTCTTCAACGATTTTAGATAATTTTTCTATTGATGAAACTCCTTCATTGAAATACAATCTTTTAACACTATCAAATTGTATTTCATGAAGTTTTTCTTCTGACAACTCATAATTATCATAATCTTCAATTAATTCCCAATTATCTTTTTTAAATATTCTTGATATAACATATAATTCATTGCTAGGTTTTAAATATTTAATTACATCATTTATTTTTTCAATCATTTCATTTTTAATATCTTTTTTTATATCTGAATGCTTGCTAATCCAATAAACAAGTCCTTCCAATTTATCCCATAATTTATATCTGCTTTTATCGCATTTTTGAATAATTTTTGGAGTCTTTAAATATTCACATATTTTATCAAAATTATCCTTAGATACATTATCTAATAAATCAATTAAATCAAGTAATCTTTCATCATTGGTTTTGCAATATTTAATCATTAAATTAAGATATAAATCAATTTGATTATAATATTCTTCATTTGTAATAGTTATTTCATCTATAGGAATATTTATATATTTTGGCTTATATGTAGGAACAGCATAACTTGTTTCTCCTGGCATTATTTTTTTTAGTATTTTCCATCCTATACTAATATCTTTCCTTAAAATATTTTCTACAATAGTTAATCTGAATGTAAAAGGTGCAAACGTATTGGGATACCAAGGCAATATTATATTTACAATATGATCTATAGCCTTATCATCTTCTTTAGCTAATTTCGATAAAATCATGCATGCTCGAACAAAATAATCCGTATTCCATGCAATTAATTCTAAACTCCAATATATAGATGTTGAGTAATTATACGTAATAATATCTGTCTCATTTTCAAATAATATTTTTCGTTCTTTATCTCTTGATAAATATTCTTCAAATTGATTTAAAAATTCCGAAGGTGAAGCCTCAGCTAAAAATGGTAATAAATTGTCTAGACTAGCCCAAGTATACCAACTCGATTTATTTAATATTTCTCTTATAACGAGAATAACAAAATTTGAAGCATCAACTTTACAATTTTCAAAATTATTTTTTAAATATTCAACAAGCACTAATGATTCAGCTACACCACACCTAATTTCATCAGAATACTTTGTAATTTTACTATATATATTTGACATATGCCTTTTATTAGATGCTAAATCAAGCTTTGGATGCTTTTCTTTCAATATTTCTACAACAATAGAATTAAAATTATCAAAATCTTCTTTATAAAAATCTGAAGCGTAGTATTCAATATATTTAATACGATTATTAATTTTCCAAACTCCATTTTTAAAAGTAAAATTATTTTCTGTTTTTGCTATTAATCTAAACTGTTCTATAAATTTGTCATAAACCATGTTAGAAAATTTTTCTATAATTTTTTTATCATTGGAATTTTTTTCATTCCATTTTCCAAATAATAAGGCTGTTTTTATTACTTTACTATTTAATGACTTACCTATATCTACATATTCCATTTCACTATTTAGTAAAAATCTTTTTCTCAAATTATCTGAATCATATATTTTTCTTCGCATACTTTCTTTTAATTTATCCTTTGTACTGCCAACTCTTATCCATGCAATTGGTGCAAATGCATTTTTGTCATAAATTTCTTTAATTGTATAAAGTTCACCATCACCTTTTTTAATTTGCTCATTAGATATTTCATATATTCTATCATCATTATCTTTGCATATTAATATATATCCATAATTATATTCACTATCATTGTAAAAATGTTTAAAAATGCCTGTTTCAATTTTTGGAATAGGGTATATGTGCTTAGCGGCATCTTGAAAAAAATAATCGTCAAGCATTTCATCAGGGTTTATTCCCAATCTAGATTTATCATTTCCTATACCACAGATAATATATTTATTTTTCCCGTAAGATTGTTCCGAATTCAAAAATGCACATAAATCATTTGTTAATCCCGCTAGTTCTGTTTTATCGTATACTTTAGCCTTATAATCGAGCCAAGAATTTTCTGTTGGTAATTCATTAAGAATTTTATTAAGTTCAAATTTTACTTCATCATTCATATAACACCTCCTACTACTTAAAAAGCGCAATACAAAAACTTAAATAAGTATAAGCCTGTACTAGCGCTATTTATTATCTATTTCCTTTTGCTCTATTATGTGTCTGACATAGCATTTGACAATTATCTATATCTGTAGAACCACCTTTACTCCAAGCAGTAACATGATCTGCATCCATTTCTTTTAATTCCCAAATTCTATTTTTATTATTATCATTTCCTATTGCACATAATGGACAATTACTTATATCTTTTAATTTTGCATCTTGAGTTTGTTTTTCATATACGACTCTCTTTGTATTATCATCAAATACTCTAACATTTAAAAGTTTAGTATCTTTACATCCACCTAATATATACTCACATATACCTTTAGTATCTTGTACTTGAGGATCAGCATATAATTTACATAATGTTTCTGAAACTTTGTTAGGATCATATGAATTGTTATGATACATTTCATATAATCTTCCCCATTCAAGACCTCTCATATCGGATTTTACATCTTTAAATACAGTTGAGGTCCAAGTTATTACAGAATTGAAATATGTTTTTAACTCTGTAATGTTAGTATCAAATCTATGTTGACTCATGTAACTATCAATACTACCTTTACTTACCCAATTAAGAGCTGTTGCAAGATATTCTTGCCTATTTACATCACCTTTTATATATGCGCTCCATTTTTGAATATTTGCATTTTGAGAATTAGAAAATTCTTCACGAGCCTTAGTTACAAAAGGACCAGAATAAATGGCATTTAATAATTCTTGATTATTTAGTGAAACACCTACAATATTAATTGTTTTAAACCATTCTTTAATTTCTGATTCTTCACCCTCACAAATATAAATTGTTAATTGTGAATCAAGAATCTTATCTTGTAAATTTTTAGCAAGTCCATCAAAATATTGCTCCATACCATGTTCATCTTTAATAGCAAATTTATTAGTAATAAACCTACCAAAACTTGTTACTCTTTGCTGTCCATCAAGAATTTCATACTTGTCTTCTCCTACCTTAACGAAATATAACAAACCTAATGGATATCCTTTTAATAAAGAATCAATAACTGCAACATCTCTTTTTCCATCAGCATATATATAATTTCTTTGATATTCTGGTTGAATAGTTAGCCTACCGTTCCATCCAAATAAGCCTTTTCCTTCATATTCATTATATACAAATCCTTCACTTATATCTTTAACTGTTAAATCAGTTTTTAATATTGTTTTCATAATTCACTTCCTTTATCATTTTTGCCCTCAAATCCAGGAGCATTTGGCAACCATTTAATTATTATTCTAAAATATTGTGCAACACCATTTATCATTGATAAATATTTTCCTTCAGCTTTAGTTTTTTCATTATCGAGAATACTGTACCGACCAATTCCATCTATTATTTCAAATTGCTCTGGATTATATTTGTCCATAAATGTTATTGGGACTCCCATTTTATCACAATAGTCTGAAGGAATAGAATCTGAAAAAGGAATATCGAGAGCATCATAATTATCATACTTTAGATAACCATTTTCTTTAATAACAGAATGTTTACTGAATTTCAAATTATCTTCCATAGGCATAAATTGAAGGGGTTGATGTCTTCGGCCATGATCTAAATTTGTAAACCAGCGAACACCTTTTACTCTTATGAACTTGTTTCCTTTTTCATCTATTCTATATCCAGAAGCAGATAAAGGATAATCGTTTGGAACTTGAAATTCGCGATCACCAGAAGTTATGCTAGGTCCGAGCCATATTTCATTGTTTTTGATATGAGGAAAAACTTCTTTATATGTTAAAGCATTTACATTTCCTATAATTAAAAATTGTTTATTAGCATCTCTAACCCAACCAAGAAAATCCCTAAATAAACTAAATGGAGGATTAGTAATTATAATATCTGCTTCATCTCTTAATTTTTTTACTTCTTCTGACCTAAAATCACCATCACCTTTTAAATATTTCCACTTTAGGTCATCTATATCAATTCTTCCAGACTTGTTGCTGTCGTGTTCTAAAATAAATATCTTCCCATGAGTATTAGTTTTCTTAGCGTCATATTGTGGAGAAGTTTCTTCAAACAACGATAATTGTTTTATGACCATTTTTTTCTTACTATTTGCATAACTTGTACTAATTAGTTTCTTTAGGCCAAATCTTTCAAAATTCTGTGCAAAAAACTTTGTAAAATTAGACCACTCTGGATCATCACAAGGAAGAAGAATAGTTTTATCTTTGAACACATTGGGATTATATTCTAAATACGAATTAACTTCTTTTTGAATATCAACATATTGAGTGTAAAACTCATCATTCTTTAAACCATTTGCTTTTCTTAAATCTTTATTTTTCGGCATAATATCACTTCCTACTAACTAAAATTTTTTCTAACTTATGTTCTAATTGATATAAAGTATTTTCACTAGACACATCTCCACCTAAGTCTTCAAGTGCTGAATATAATATTTGACGTTTTGATGGATTTGAATTATTTGGTACCTCAATATCCGTATTTTTCTCATATATACCTAAAGTTCCATCTTCATTTGTTTTTGAATAATAATCTTTTCCAGTTAAACTTGAATGAAAACTAATATTTTTAAAATGATGCCTATTTTTTAATAAAATTAAAGCTTCTCTCTTATCTTCTATTTCTTCATTTGTTTCTTTCCATAAATGAAGTCTATTAATTGTTCCGTTTATTTCAGCCATACTTTCAAATGCTGAATACATTTCTTCTGGCCTCATATGATAAAACTCTCTTACTCTAATTTTATCTCCTATTTTTTCCTTACTTCTCAATTCTGGATTTATTGTATCTATAAACTTATGTAATTTTATATCAGTCAATCTTTCAGTAACATCAAATGTTGCATAAATATGAAATGAAAAAGGAACAGCCTCAGAATTATTTAATTGTTTTACTCTTTCTTCAACATTATCCGCATATCCAATTTTGATATACTCTGGAAATGATGGATTAGTTAATATATAAATTGCTCCGCATTTTTCTTTCATACGCTCTCACTCCTAAAGTTTTTAAATACAATAATATTATAACATAAAATGAAGATATTTACTATACCTTGTTATTTCCTTTTATTTACTATGATTTATTATTATTCTTTTTTATAATTTATCATACTTTTTCAAGTTTTTAGTCACTATTTAGTACCTAAAAAGGAGTGATTAAAAATGTATTGTAAATGTAAGTATTTAAAGCAAAGACAAAAGAATTATAAGTGGTATGGATATTGTACTAAAACAAAAAAAATAGTACCTCTATTTTGTAAGGAATGTGATGTTGTTGAATATAATGAACAAAAGACACTCAAACCACGCACAAATAGACAAGCTAAGAGAGAAAAAGAAAGATTTAGTATAATTTATCGTGATTTAACTAAATGCTGTAATTGTGGCTCTAAAATAGGTATAGAAAAGAATGAAGTTTTTGAGGGCTCTTATCGTCAAATTTCTATAAGGTATGGAATGGTATGTCCCTTTTGTAAAACTTGTCATACTCAATTTCATAATGATATTATGCTCAACTTATTTTATAAAGTTATGTTTGAAAAAGAATTTTTGAAAACACATTCTAAAGAAGAATTTATAAAAATATTCGGTCAAGACTATATTTTTAAATTAGAGCAAAAAAAAAGAAGCTAACCAACTAAGGCTAGCCTCTTTTAATATCTCACTTTCTAAAATAATTTTATATTATCCCATCTTGTTAAACCATTTTTAAGATTTAGGTTTACTTGTCTTTGTACTTCGTCATAATTAGAACCTAAAGCTTTTCTACGAGCTTCTCCATTACCGAAGTCACCTCTTATAGTTTTACGAACTAGATCTAAAATATCAACGCTTGGAGTTGGTGCTGGAGTTGGCTTATTACTATTTAACAGCTCATTAACTTTAGCTTGAACTTCATTATAATTATATCCAGCATTAGTTAAACGATTATATCTTTCATCACCATTTCCCCATTCACCACGGATAACTTCTTTAGCTACCTCATCAACGCTTTTCTTTGCTGATGGTGTTGGAGTTGGTGCTACTACTTTTCCTATGGCTGGATTTACTATACAACCTCTAAATGTATAAGCACTACCTAGTCCCCATCTTCCATTAGTATTTCTTCTTGTACTATTCCAAAAAGCACTTCCACCATATCCGGATTCACTTGTATAAATAGTATTGCTGTCTATAATTTTTTCAACAACAGCTACATGACCTGCTCCATCGTTTCCTGACAAAGTTCCTTTTTGCCAAACCATAATACCACCTAAAGTTGGTACTGATGATATTTCTAAGCCATAAGTATTTTTAGCTCTTTCAATAAAATTTTCAGCATTACAATTTAATGATGGATATTTCATAGCACCAATTATTTCATTGAATCTTCCACAAGCATAACCAACACAATTAGACAATACATTACATTGACTATCAGTAGGACTACCTTGGATACAAGTTGAATATCCACCTTTACTTTTAGTAATAAAAAATTTATTTCCTGATGTAGGTTTAGTCGTTCTTACATTCATTTTCAATTTCACCGTCCTCTACTAAAATATCCATTCCATCTTCATTGAAAGTTGTTTGTACTTCCAATTCTTCAACTTCTTTTGTTGTTTCTTCTACAACGATTTCTTTTTCTTCCATTTTAATTCCTCCTTTAAATGAAAATCATTTATAAAAAAGAGAGCAATTTATTTGCCCTCTCCTTTACCATTATTAAAATTACTTAATCCATTAGAGCCTAAGCTAATTGATATAGCTGTTAGTAAATATATAACTATATCTACAGCCCTAAATGTTCCCATAACAATATTTGTTATAGTCAATAATATAAATGCAATAAAAAAACTCCAATACTTCGTTGGAATCTTTTTTATATACTTTAACCCTTTAGTAAATTCTACCACCATAAATACTATAGCGACAAAACTTGCATAAGTGGTTAAGGTGTCCCACGAAAGAAAATTATCCATATTCTACCTCCTATCACTTTCTCATAGAATCTTCAATATTATCAAGTCTATGATGAGCTGATTTAGTAGAAGATTCTACCGCCGACACTCTTTCAGCTAACGATTGTAAAGATTTTGATATATCTTTATTATCAAGCCTTATTTCATCAACATTTTTACTAATTATATCTAATTTAGTATCAATTTTAGTTGTTGTTGCTACTTCCTCTTTGGTTTCTTGTTTAGTATTCCTTTTACTATTCATATAAAAAGTAGCATAACCAATAATACCTCCAATAATAGTGAACACTAAGCCAACTGATATACTATCCATATTTAATCCTCTTTATTACTTTTGTTTTCTACAGGAATATCAGGAAATTCCACATTATAAGGAAATCCCTCTTGTTTAGTAATATCTCTTAGCTTTTGTCTATACTCAGCCCATTCACCATTAAGAATCTCATTAAAATTAGTAAAGAAAGTTTTAATTGTTGATAATAAATTACCTGCTGTTATTTCACTAGGAATATTTAATCCTATTCTATCTAGTAATAAGTGTTGATCACTTTCAGCTAATAACTTATCTCTTACTTCCCTTACTTTATTAGCCATAGCTTCATAATCTCTAGTTTTAGCTAAAACTAGCCAATCATTTAAGTTATCATTTATTGCTTGCTCTAAATCATTTCTATAAATAGTAGTGATTTTATAAACTGAGTATTCATAAAGTGTTTCATCTTCTTCTTGAATCTCTTTTACATCATCAAAAAAAGCAACTTCAATTAAGTTGCCTTTTCTATCACCTATTTTGAAACTTTCCGGAGCTATTGTACTTCTTGCTTTCATTTCTTACAACCTCCTTACATTTCTTGTAATCAATAAATGGTTTAATATATTTTTGTTGATAATTATATGAATCACAATGTTTTAACCAACCACTATAACTTAACATAGCGGAAGCGTCTTTGAAATTCAATTCATCTTTTTTAGAAATCTTTTTTGCTCTTCTTTTTATACGCAAAAAATTACTTCTTCTTAAAGTAGTATATCCTCTATAAAATCTATATCCTAAAAAATCAATAGGACGGCTTTCGGTTTTAAATAATTGCCAATTTTCTTTTATAGTCAATTTTTCATTTCCTAAAAATTCTTCAATAGCATATTTAACTTTTCTTAATTCCTTTTTATTATTTGAAAAAAGAACCATATCGTCCATATAACGAATATAATATTTTACTTTCAATACTTCTTTAATATAATGATCTAAATCCTGTAAATAAAAATTAGCAAACCATTGAGAGGTATAATTACCAATAGGTAAACCCTCTTTACCGCTATCAATAATAACATCTATTAAATCTAGCGTATCTTTGTCCTTTATTATTTTTCTAAATTTAGCTTTTAATATATCCTTATCAATACTAGGATAAAACTTTTTAACATCAAGCTTTAAACAATATTTAGTATATTTCCTATCATTTACTAATATTCTTTTCAAATAATTCATTCCTCTTTGGATTCCACGACCTTTAATAGAAGCACAGCATAATTCATACATACCTTTATAAATAATTGATTGTATTTGTAGCATTAAAGCCCAGTGTACTACTTGATCCGGATAAAATCGAGGCTTATAAATTATTCTTTCTTTTTTATTAGCTCCATCGTGTATTATCATTTCAATATACGGACTAGGAGTATAACTTTTTTCTTTTAGCATTTTTTGAACCTGCATAGCATAATAAGTAGGAGAATCTAATATTTTTTCAACATTTTTTCTCTTAGTTTTACCCATACTAGCTTTACAAATTGCTAATTCAATATTGTCTAGCTCAACAATTTTTTCATAAATAAATCCTTTTCTTTTCATTCATTTGTCACCAAATTCTTATATTTGCCTGCCACTTTTTCGAGAAATTCCATCTTTCAGGAGATAAACCTACTAAAGCAACCCAGAACGACTAATTTTCAGCAAGGGCTGAGGAAAATGATGTGTAAGTTATTTTATATAAGTGGTCGAGCACCGGTCGTAATACCATAATAAGAGGAAGTTTCAGCAAACCACCAATACCACAAGCCGACATAAGAAAGTGTACTATCAAAAGCACCGCCGACAAGAGGGGCTTAATAAAGACCGAGCCAACACACCAAATCCCTTAATGTGTATTTTAAATATAATAAGTCGAGCACCGATGTTAGAGTTAGCACTACCCGAGTTCTCCCAGCAATTCCAATACCACAAGCCAGCCGGCAAACCATTATCATATCTACCGCCGACAAGAGCAAAAGTATATACAAAGAGAAAAACATCAGCACAAAACACATCAAATCCCATAATAAGTATATTAATATAATAAGTCGAGCACCGAGATTGATAGCAACATTAGACGAAGTATTGTTCATAGTCCAACACCACAAGCCAGCCGGTACACCAAGACCATATCTACCGCCGACAAGATGATTGGAAGTATGACAGGCACTCTCATACACATCATTTCCCTATAAATAAGAAGTCGAGCACCGATCATACCGCCAGTAATAGAGGAAGCCAAAGCAAACCACCAACAAGCAAGTCCACCCGCAAACGAGCCATCAAAGGCACCGCCGACAAGAACGTAACTCATAGCAAAACAGCACTCATACACATCAAGTCCCATTATTAAACTAAGTAGTCGAGCACCGACAACGCCATACGCACTAGAAAGCTCCGTGAAATTCCAACACCACAAGCCACCAGCTGAGCCGTTATTCCAACCACCGCCGACAAGAGCAAAAGCATTATAAAAAGCACTCATACACACCAAGTTCCTAAAGAACAAATTAAGTAGTCGAGCACCGATGGTAGTCCACATATTAGACGAAGCATTATTGAAATTCCAATACCACAAGCCAGCCTTGGAAGTGTTGTTCCAATTACCGCCGACAAGAGCAAAGAAACCAATAAGTAGCTAGAACTACAAACCGGTACAAAACACATCAAATCCCTTATAAGAAGTCGAGCACCGATGTCGGGAGTGGTAAGACCGGAAGTAGCACTCCAACTAGAAGCAAACAACCCATCTTCAAAATCACTTCTCCACTGACCGCCGACAAGAAAATCAGCAAAACAAAGGACATCTACTCAACTACACATCATTCCCCATAAGGTAATTTTATTTTTATAATCGACTAAAGTCGATTCTTTTTATGGGAGGCTGGTCGCCCCCAAACCCCCACTTTACTGGTTTCTAAGAAGTCGAGCACCGATGGTAGTCCACATATTAGACGAAGCATTATCGAAATGTCCAACACCACAAGCCAGCCGGTACACCAAGACCATATCTACCGCCGACAAGAGCAATCCTATCTCCCTCTGCTTGGTAATAATAATCACAAATATTAGTATCACTACTTCCAACTGATTCAGTAGCTAACGCTACCATAGGATTAGCGGAATCATATCCTAGCTTAGAAACAAATCCATTAGCGGTTGCATTAGTATAACCTAAAGCTTTATAACTACCACTAAATGTATCTACAGCATATTTATTAGAATCATAGCAAATATAAGCTTTTCTATCTTTAATATTGATTCCATCAACAAATTGCCATATATTACCGAATATATCTTCAATACCTCTATAAATCATAGAAGTATTATCGGTTCCGTCTTTGCTTCCTGACTTCATACCCAGTACATCACAACCACCACTATTTATTGGTGCTGTGTGAGAGCCATTAGTATAACCTAAACCAAGTTTAGATTGACTATTATAGTCAGCATATTCTACTAAGTAAAGCATTTGTAAGATAAAATAGTGCCAGTCCATTTGACCGAATCCAGCTCCTAAACTTCTTGCATAACTTCTAAAGTTTGTAATAGTTTTATTTGTGAATGGTGCGTATCCACTTCTACTATAAACTCTTGATTCACTGCCTGACATAGTATATCTACCAACCGAAAACTCTTCACTTTTAATATAACCAGCTAACTTATTTTTTGAGATTAAAATATATTCATAATTTTCATCTCTATATCTTTTCCAATAAAATTCAGGTATCTTGGTAAATACATCACCATTTGATCCATCAAATTTAAAGGTTGGATCACCATAATAGGCGGTTATTTGCTTAGCTGTTATATCATAATTGTACGAAATTATATCACTCCACGGATAAATTTCGTCAAAATCATTTCTTACAGGCGTTGTTCCTACTTGAGCGTTAGCTACAAGTCCCACAGCGTCTTTTATTCTCTCCCAAGCTGATGACGATGTAGTTAATGACCTTTTAATACCATATATTTTATTTATATTTTTAGTATCAATAGCACTAACATTTATTGTTCCTCTTGCTACTAAATTTTCATCATCACTATTCAACAATGAATATTTGAAAGTTATATCTATATCTTCATTAGGTAATTCAGTAGTTATTACTTTAAATCCACCTGTATAAGATAAAGTATAAGCAATATTTAGTTTAGCTTGATTTTCAATATCCAACATTCCATCAACAATAGTTTGAGCTGTAATGTCCTCATTTATTATATCATATTCGTAGTATCCTGTACTAGTGTTTTTAGTCCAGTTAGCTACGAGTAAAGTAGTAGAATATCCAAAATCTCTATTTTTAAATGATTCTTCAATTCCATCTTCAATATTATTCATTATCTCAGCTTCTATAGGAGTTCCATCTTGAGCAACTTCACCCGGATCTTGAGTTAAAGTTATAATATTGTTATCTTGGTCTTTATATCTATTAGGAAATTGAACTATTCTATCTTTCCAATTTGTTTTATTATATTGTTTCATAAACTAAACTCCTCTCCACAATATATCAAACCTGCATATTGTTTTATTTTTACAAAGCCGACAGGCTCTTGATTATCAGGCTTAGCATACAAACCAATACCATTAGCTCCACAATAGAAAGTATTACATTTTCTTAATTCTCTCATACAAGAATCAATAATACCTTTTATTAAAGTTAAATCCTTTTCAAGAATATTAGCTTTAATATAATCCATTGTTTTACTAAATTCTATTTCTTTATATTCTTCACCTAGATTCATACCATTTTTTAAAGTTAGAATATTTTGTCTTATTCTATTTATATCTTTAATGTGAGGTATGTCTTTAACATTCCAATCAGTTTTTACTTCTATATTGATTGGATAATAAAATAAATCACTATTATTTAGTAGATTCATTATATATTCACAATTACTTTCTATTCTATTTAAGTCAGTATAATTATAAGCACCTTTATTATTGCTATTAGTTGGATCTAATTTTATTAAATCAACATCAGCTTGTGTTCTATCATATATAGGATCTATCCACGCCATTAGTTATCACCTACTTTTACTACTACACTATTACCAGACCAAGCTCCATCATATTTTATATTGTTTTCTACTAAATACCCAATTAAACTATTACTAAAGTCAGTTTCTATAGGAATAATCTCTCTAGTATCTTTTACAATATCTCCTCTATTTTCAAAAGAGTAAATATTTCTATTGTTGTACCAGTTTCCTATAAAGTCTTTTAATTTAGTTTCTTTTGAGTTTTCAACCATTTGAGTAATTAAATCATTTTTATATTCAATATTCTCACCATCATCATTAAATTGTTTTGAATCTATTGTTTGACTATTATTTATTTTCTTACCTGACACTTTTAAAGATATTGTATCTTCACCAGTATTAGTAATTTTTAATATTGCATATCTACCATAATAATTAGCATTAACTATAGTTCCACCTGTTATAGTAGCTGATATGTCAGTTGCTAAGTCATATTCTATTTCAATAGTCTTTGTTCCTGTTATCTCTAAAGATTCATTTTTAAACAATTCACTTAAATTATCTTCCTTAGAATAATGATTTATATATATGATAGTATTATGTAGCTCACTTTGTACTTTAACTACAGGATTGCTAGTAATAAAATCATAACTCATTCCATCAGGATTTAATACATAGTTAAAAGGTTGAATATTTATAACATTCTCTCTATTAGTAAATAAAATACAATTTCCAGTAGTTGCTATTATTTGAAGTAATTGTCTAGCTTCTAATTTAGGTAAAGGTGCGTCAGTCTTAATAGACTTTAAGCCACTCCATAAATTATATTGGCTACTATCTATATTACTATCTACTAATACATCTACCGCTAAATCATATAAACTTCTACCACTAGAATTATACACGCCTTTTTTATATACTTTAGTAAGATAATTGATAAGTGAAGTCGTACTAAATGATACTTGATTTTCTCCAACCTCTACCGAACCAGTAAGAAGCATTTTTCCACCTAATATCCATTCAATAGTTCCATCGTCTAATTGATAGCCCCATTCATAAGAAATAGGTTGTTGCTGTAATATATATCTATACCAGCCTTGCGGATTATCAGGATTAAACAATTTATTCATATTATCAATAGTAAACTTAAATGTATGAGTAGGAAGTTCCGAGTTTATCATTGTTGTTTTTTCTTTACTTTCAGCACTAATTAAGTTCTCATCGGTATATGTTTCCATAATACCAAATAGTAATTGATTTACTCTTATTCTCCTATAAGGTAAACTAGATTCTATAAAATATATTTCAATTTTATTCCATCTAACTAACTCTTCATTATCAGCAAAAATTAATCTATCACTATAACTACTCAAAGTATAATCTTTATCCATAATCATAGTGCTATCTCTATATGCTTTTACCTTTAGTTTTTTTGCATAGTTTTTATCAATACTATCAAAAACCATTGTAAGTCCTAAAGTAGTTAAGTAAACGCTTGATGTAAGAGTTATACAAGCTTTATCACTAAACAAACAATTTTTATCACTCATATAAGAACTCACATAAGTTTGTTCAAGTTCTTCACTACCATATATTGGTTGACTATCATTAAGAAGCCAAAAGTTTTTTTCAAGTGTAGCATAATTTTTAGTTTGAGGTATTGTTGTTTCTTTGATATTATCTAAGTCACTAAATATCTCTTCACTATTACTTGATAAGTCCGGATTAGTTTCCGGATCCACTATATTAAATTTAACTTTCAAAAACCCAAGATTTCTCTTAGGTTTTTTAAGTTGTTCAATCATATTTTTACTTGCCATAATCTAATACCCCATATCAATAATGTTTACTTTAACATTTTTATATTCAATAGGCTTTTGTACTGACTGATAGTTTTCCCATTTACTAGGTTCACCACTCAAGTTTCCAAAATAAAACCTGCGAACAACAACATCAAGTTCATCACTATCATAATAAGTTAAAAGAACTTCAAAATTAGCTACTTTCTTTTTTAACCAATTATAATCTTCTAAAGTTAAAATAGGAAAGACTATGTTATTAAACTTATTTATTCTCCTATTTATAGGTTGAGCTATTGTTTGTCCTCTAGTATTACGAGTACCTTTTACTAATTGCTCATTTTCTTCTAAATATCCTACTTGAGGATTACTAGGAAGAGCTTCACCATTAAATAAAAACAATGGATTTTTACCTTTTTTTATCATTAGTTATCCCTCCTTAATAAGCAAATGATGGATTTTTTCCACCATCATAACCTTTGTCTTTCTTATTTTTATCATAAACATATACTAAATCATCACCATCAGCGGTTAATTTTCCAGTAATATTTACATCTACCTTTTGAGAAGTATTATTCATATTAGATTCTTCAAGAGCTTCTTTCATAGTTTCTTTCATCATATCTCTTGGAGATACAATTTCCGGATTGGATCTTGCATTAGAATATTCAGCAACCCTTACTATAGTTTCTTTATCTAGTACGCCTCCGGTTTCTAGGCTAGGTATTTGTGGAACATTTACAAGTTTTATCAATCCTTTAAATGGTTCTATTCCTAAGAATGATATATCCCTGACAGTCTTTAAAGCTCCATTTATTGCATTAAATGGTATAGAAACAACTTTGTTTATACCAGCTATTAAAGTATTAACTACTGACCTAAACGCATTGAATATACCATCTTTTATACCACTAAAGATTCTTCCACCACTAGAGAATATATTTTTTACACCATTCCAAGCATTACCAAATATGTTTTTAAAGAATGTTGCCACTGATGAGAAGATATTTTTAATACCATTCCAAGCGTTTTGAGCTCCATTCTTCATAGTATTCCATATACCATTAAATAGATTAGCTAAAGGCTTAATAACAGCATTATTAAACCAAGTGCTTACTACTGACCATATAGACACTATAATATCCCAAGCACCTTTAAATATTGCTCTTATAGTATTAAATAAACCAGTGAATAAAGAAGCTACAGCGTCTATTATTCCACCTAAGAAAGTTTTTAAACCCTCCCAAGCTTTACTCCAATCACCAGTAAATACTCCTGTAATAAAGTCCATTACACCACTTAGTGCGTCAATGATACCACCTATTATTCCACATAAACCATCAATAACAGGTTCTAGTACATTCATAATTACATCAATAATTGTATCTATTATTGGTTTTAAGAACTCCCATATTGAGCCAATAGCTATAATTATTCTTGATATACAATCTAAAATTTTATCAACTACTGGAGCTAAATAAGTTTCATACATTGTCACTACCCAAGCCATAATTTCTTGAGCATATCCAAATAAATCAGCTAAAATACCTAATACTACATTTAAAGCACTTTGGAAATTATCACTCATAACCCAATTCAATAAAGAATTAGCTATACTATTAACAATATCTTGTATGCCTATAAATATATCAGCTATAGCTTGAATTATTGCTGTTCCATTTCCAGCGTTATTCCAAGCATTAGCTAGAGCCTGAGATAAAGCTCCAACAATATTGAATACATTAGTCCACATTTCTAAGATATTTTCGACTATTTTTTGTCCTGTACCATTAGTCCATACTTCAAATATAGAACTAAACACAGCTATTCCTAGACTTTTTATACCCTCAAAAGCATTTTTTAAACTATCTATAAAAGCTTTACCTTTGTTATCCCAAGCTTCTTTTATTGGATCAAATAAAGTAGCTAATAATTTTTTAGCTTTATCAATCCAATCAAAAAGAAAATCAAGTTTATCCATATCTACAGGCTCTACAGTTATAGGCTTGTTGTCATTACCTGATCCAGTATCGGTGCTGACAGTATGGAACTCATCTAAACTAGATTGAGTATCACTTAATTTCTTAGTTGATTTAGCTTGACTATCTAAGGCTTTTTTATTAGCTCTTGCAACAAGATTTATTCCTGTAAGAGCCTCAACAAAAGCATTTACATAGCTTACAGCTTTTGAAAATAAACTAATAACAAACTCTAATATTGGTGCTAATAGACTTCCTAGAACATTCCAACAATTTTGAATAGAATTACTTAATTGTGTATCATAACTTAAATATGATTGCATAGCTTTACTAACCATACTAACCGCTGTTCTAACGCTTAGTAATCCCATAGCAAATCTTTTTATGGATTTTATTCCATTATTAAAGGTAGATGTAAATGTTTTACCTAGATTCTTGCTTCCTGATAAAACATTCTTAAACTTACCACCTAGCCCCGCTAGATGTGTCCCAGCTGACTTGATCTTAGCTTTTATCTTATCAAAAGCACTAGAAATTTCTTTACCTGTGTTTTGACCTTGACTTTGCAACTTTCTAAGTCTATTTTCAAGTCTTTCAATATCAGCTTCAATCTTCATTGTATCTCCAACTTCAAAACCCATATCAGCTTTAGCTAATAAATCTTTTAAATCCTCAATTTTAGTCCTTAAATAATCTTGTTGCTTAGCTGTTTCTTGAATAGAGCCACTATAACTCTTCATTTGAGCTTTCATTTGTGATACGCTAGAAGCACTTTTACTAGCCATATCTTTTGCTTGAGTAGTTAGATTTTTCATAGGCTCAACACTCTTAGCTACAGCTGATTTAACTTCATCAGTTATTTTTTTAATACCACTCATAGCGTCAGTAATATTAGCCCTTATAATTATTTCTAATTCTTCTATTGTAATAAGTCATCACCACCATTCCTTTGTGTGATTCCTTATTATTCTTTTCCTTTCGTTTCTTGCCTCAACTCTTCCGTCAATTCCAACATTAAATTGACTAATTCCTCTCCCTCACTTGCTTTTCTTTCAAATACACTTTGTCTTGCTAATTCCTCTTCAAATAATTCCGGATAAATTTCTTTAATAAGGTTTATATTTTTAGGATTTTTAGCTGTCATACCTGAGCCTATCATTTTATTACCCAAATTTTCAGCTAACAAGATTCGTGATTTAATTTCCTGCTCATATTGGAGAGAACGAGATTCTACATACAAAGCTACTTCTCTATAAATAGAATCCCAAAACTCGTGAGGTTTCATTCCAAATCTATAAGCTAAAGGTTCTAAATCATATATTAGATCTATATAATCTAGCCTTTGTATCCTTTGAACTCTTCCGCTACTACTTCTCCCATTACTTTTTCCGCTGTATTGGTAATTACTTGATTGATGTCGAAGCTGGCTAGCGGATTGTCCATTTGAGCCTTTATTTCTTCCTCCGTCATCTTTTTGCCGAAAAAACTTTTATCATTTATCTCCTCAGCTAGTAATTTATATATAGCTTCATAATCAGTTTCATTCTCATTAACATAAGCTTCCATCATATCATAAACTTTGTTAGAATCGTTATTTAATTCTTTCTTTGTTTCGTCATCAGCAAAGCTTAAAAGAGCGTCAGCTAAGAACTCAAAATCTACATCGTTTAGAGCCTTAAAAAAAGCGTCCCTTAAATTTTTAACCTTTAATTTTTTATTCATAGCAACTATTTTTTTCATAGTTGCTGTAAATGAATATTCTTTATCTTTTACTTTTAAAATCATAATAAAACCTCTTTCCTTTATTTTTATTTTTTATTAGTAGCTTTTTCTACATTTTTAGTTTCTTTACTACTTATTTTTTCTTTTATTTCTTCAAACCTAGGATTAGAACGGAAGTGTTTAAGATGTTCCGCATTGGTAATATCCCAAACACGACCAGTTTCCTTATTTTTAAATTTAGCCATTATTTATCACCTATTAGCTACCTGATTTAGTTGGAGCTACTGGTAATCCGTGACTTTCCTTTACACTAGAATTTCTATATAAAGTTAAAGTATCTTTAATAATATCTCCAGCTGTAATAGTATCACCAGTTAAATCCATTTGAGCTGAGAAAGATTTAACTAAAGGACTTTCTCCACTAGCACAAGTAGATTCAGGATAACGAATGAAGAAATAATAACTTTTATTGCTATCAGCTTTAGTCTTTAATTCATCGTGTTGTTCACTCTTATAAAGAACTGGGATAGCTGGAGTAGTTGCTTTTTTACTACCTTTACTTTGTTCCTCTCCGTCCATATCAGTAGTTTGATATGTTACAGCTTCTGCTGGATCTTCTATTGCTGGAATTTCCTCAGTATACATAATTAAAGTTAAATCAGATTCACTTGGATATTCCTTTTCACTTATATAAATTTTAGTTAAAGTACCTGTTTTAGGTGTCATATATATTCCTCCTTTACCTATTTTACTTTTTCTAAACTATTTGTGAGAGCATTATAAAACACCTCATAATTTCCTCCGTAACGATGACATTTAGTGTTCTCGTCATAAAGGTTTATAGGTGTTCCTGTTCTCGTAAAATTATATCCTCTTAATTTACTATCTATTTCATCAGCAAGTTCAATACTGGTGGCTTTCTTTTTAGTCCAAGCCTCACAAGTTATTGAGAATCTTGATAATATTGGTAGTTCCTCTCCGTTTACTTCGTCTAATCTCATTGGAGCTTGTACTACTATACAAGGAAATTTACTATCTCCATTAGGATTTTCTCCTACTACTTGTTTCATAATAGTTTCTAATATGGTTATTACCATATCGTAAAACTCACTTACTTTAAATTCTTTCACTTTAATACCTCCATCAACATTTTTCCTATTCTCTCATTTACTAAATCAGCATTTTCCTGACGAGAGGAAAATGAAGCCGGACGCATAAATGGATATGGTTTAGTAGCAAACATTAAATAGAATTGTTTCCCATCTATTACTATTATTCTTTCAGGACTAAATTGTCTATCTACCTTTTCTACAGGCAAGAACCAATATCTATATCCACTTTGAATAAAGGTCTTAGTTTGTCCTATGTGTGGTAATTCAGCTTTAGTTCCTGTACCATATTCCAAAAATGGTGCGTGAGAAAATAAATCTTTGTTAGTATAAACTCTACCAACAACTTTACCTTTGTCAAAATCCAATATTTCAATAGGAATAAGTTTCTCATCTTTATTTCCACGCTTATTTTTCAAAGCTTTTTCTTGAGTATTTTTTAAAGAATCTTCAACACCTAATTTAGCTGTTTCAGGAAGCTTTTTAATTATAGTTTCCATCTTCTTTTCAAAACTTTTAAGATTATCTTTATTCCAACTTATATCAATCATAACTATTCTCCGTTATTAGTAATTAAAGTATAAAGTGTTGTTTTACCTATTTGTGGCTTATTTTCAACTAAATAATAAGGTTTTTTATCATTTTTAACCTTTTTATCATCATCTACTTCTAAAGGACTAAAAGATATTCCATCACCTTTATCTATATCGACTTTTCTATCAATACGAAGTTTAACAATTTCATAGTCTATTTCACCAGCACTATTGCGGTTTAATTCGTCTATGTCTTGCTGTGGATTTAACATTTCTTCACCTTTATAATACCAATCAGTAGTATAATCACCCTTTATCAGTTTTTTTTCAGGTTTGTAAATGTATATTTTGGATAAGTTCTTTATCCTCATTTCATCACCCTAATAGATCTAACTTTTTGAGCTAGTTTTTCTTCTATATCTTCATAAGATGTAGATAAACTTCCCTCAGTAGAACTAGAACTACCCTCATCTCCTCGTAAAAGATATGCTGATTTAACAGCCTTATAAACATACGGATATAATTTTTCATCGTCTTTTGAACGATTAGAATTGTTGGAGGCAATAGAAATATAATCATCAATAAAATCCGACAATATACTATCGTCCCCAGTTTTAAAGTTCACGCTAAGGTCATCTTTTAACCTTTTTAGCATTTTACTTTTAGCTTCTTCTTTCATTCTATTACCCTCCAATTCTAATTATTTTATTCCTCAGGAATTAAAGCTAATAAATCATCTTTTTTCATATCTTCACTAGCTTCAATATCAAGAGTTTTAAGATAAGCTACTAATTCTTTTTTAGTATAATCCTTAATAGCTTTTTCTTTAGGAGCTTCTACTTCTTTTAATTCTTCGTAAGCGTCACTTCTTGCAAATTGCTTAGCAACTTCCTTACTATTAACTAATAAAACAGCTCCTGATTCTTTACATAAAAACTTTCTCATAATTTAATTCCTTTCTTCTCTTTATTTTTTTTTTAACTACGCTCTAGTATAATATGTTTCTTCACTATCGAATGTAGCACCTGATGGAACAGCTGTATATTCACCTTTGTTATAAGTGTAATAAGTTGTACCACTAGCAAATTGTGTAATTTTAGCTTCTGTATAAGTATAATCACAATCATATAAGATAATTTCAGGTACTAAAGCTTCTCCACCTGAGTATGCGAATAATTCAAGTGCTATAGCGTCATCGAATGGTACTTTTTCAGCCCCATACTCACTTGTATAGTTTGGTAATGCTATAGCTTCTTTTAACATAACCATAGCTGGAACATCACTTGGCATACGATTAGATTCATAAGTGATAACTGATTGATACATACCAATAGCTCCATTTGATGGTGTTGTTCCGTTAGGTAGGCTATCCAAATAATCTTTTAATTCACCTTTATATTTAGTATTTACTACTAAAGCTATTAACTCTTCATCTACACCATCAACAAAATCATTTTTAGTCACTTTAGCTGTACTAATTAATCTATCAACGATTTTCTTCGTTGTATCTCCACTAACTCTTTCGACTTGGATACCAGCGTTACGACCAATTCTAAAGAACTTTCTATCATAGTAAGTCTTGATGACATCTTGAGCGTTTTTACTTCTCTTTTTAGCCATACCATCAACACCATATAATTTAAGGTCTTTTTCTTGTAGTTCTTCAATGATTTCTTTATCATCATCAATATTTACAACAACTGGTTTAGCTTTTACTTTATTACCCTTTCCGTTTGCTCTTGCTGTTCCTTTTTCTTGGATTACTGCATTTGCAAATCTCTTATACTCTACACTTCCTGTAGTAGGATCTCCACTACCATTTTTAGCTTTTAAAGCTTCACTGACACAACCTGATTGGATATTTTCAATAACTCCGTCAAGTGTTTCAGCTAGACTATCCATAACATCATCGTTTAAATAGTCTTGAATATTTAATGAATTTTGTTTTGCCATATTAAATCACTCTCCTCTTCCTTTTTTGGCAATAACTAAACGCTAAATCTTGATACTCTTTCACTATTTGAAGAAATATTAGCGTTTACTGTCTTAGGAGTAGTTTCTTTTAATCTCTTATTCACTTCATTTTCAACAGCACTATCAAATACTTTCTTTATGTTTTTAATAGTAGGCTCTACTTGTTCAGCCTTAATGCTTCTAAAGTCTATAAGATTCAATAAAGAAACATCTACCTGAGTTTCAGGAATATTAGCCATCTTAATTGCTTCTTCTTTTAATTCATAAGCACTTAATTTTAATTCAGCTTCTTCCTGCTTTTTTCGAGCTTGTTCTAGCTCATAATTTCTACGCTCATCATCTTTCATCTTTGCTAATTTTTCGGCTTCACTTTGTTTAGCTTCTTGTTCAGCTTCCCATTTAGCCTTAGCTGTTTCTAAAGATTTTTGAACTTTCCTATCAAATTCACTTTGATAATTAGATTCTTTCAACATTTCGTCAAAAGTTTTAGGTACATTAGCACCTACATTTTGGTTTTGTTGAACATTGTTATCAACAACACCATTTGAATTATTTGTGTCCATTCTTATTCCTCCTTTGTCCCAAGCCATTTACTTTTTAAGTCCCCAGCTCATTACATTTACACAAAACTCCATTGTTGAGCCACAATAGAAAGGCATTAAAAAAAGGAATGTAGCTATCATTCCTCTTAATAATCATTATTTAGTGCTATTTTATAAGCACTATATCAACAATAAAGTATTTCTTTACTATTGATATACTACCTATAAAAAGTAGTATAGAAAAACAGCACCTTATTTAGTGCTGTCATCTAATATATCTATTAACCTTTCGGCTTCTTCCTGTTCCAAATTGATTGCTATTTGAACTATTAAATTATCCCATTCACTATCATTCAATTCTTTATCAGGAATATCAATATTTTTTGATTCTAATAATTCTATATCTTTTATAGATAAAATCTTTCTAGGATTATTCATTTTTCTTACCTCTTCCCTTATATGCTGTCTTGACACTTAATTCTTCTATATCAATAGCAACCATTTTTTTATCTTTGAAGAAAACCTCACTATTATTTATAGGACTATACCAGTGATTAGTTGGATCTTCTAATATATTTTTTATATCTTCCTTGGTGATATTTCTATCTATCATTCTATCAATGGTATGTAGTTTTATTTCACCAATAGTTCCAAAATCTTTGGCTTGAACATTTCTTAAATACTCTCTTGTATCATTTACTTTTTCATAATAACTATTAAATGATAAAGTTTTCTTTTTTTCACCTATTTCTAAGTCTTTTCTATAATGTTTTCCTATTTCCTCTTTGAGTTTTATTTCTTCATAATAATTGCTATTATTATACCTTAATTTAGCGTATTCTTCAAGGCTTTCAGGTACTTCACTGGGTATTATCCTTTTTAGCTGATTATACTCAGCTATAAGCTCATTATACTTCATTTCAGTAAGATAAGTAATCGTACTTCTACAATAATGAAAATGATTATTGATTGGTGGCAAATTAGCCCCAACTTCTAGTCCTTTAATTGTATAAAGAACATCTCTTTTATCATCATCACTATATCTATAAAATCTATTCCAATCATTAACATAGAATAACATACCATTCATACCATCACACATCTTAGTTGTTCTATCATCAATTTCAGCAATAAATCTAGCTCTTAATTTCTTTTGTCCTACATCTTCACCAGCTTTTAATAATGATTTATTGGCTATTTCTACAACTTGACTATCTAAAGCACCGCTTATTTTATCATCATTTATAGAAATATATCTATTTTGTTGCTTTTTTAAGATGTTTTTAAACACATCATCTTCTATATTAGGCTTTTTATTTTGTTGTAATTGGATAATAGTTTGTCTTTCTATTTCTTGAGCGTTAGTTAGTGCTAAAGCTTCAATATATGTTATCCAGCTACTACCTTTTACATTAGGTAAACATAGCATAGACCATATATATTCCCAAGTTAAACTCCATTTTTTCTTTTTAGTAGGTTTTATTTCATCAATACCTTGTTTATATAAATCTTGTCCTATTTCAGTAAATAAGACTTCCTCATATTCGTCTAACTGACTTCTTTCTTTTACAAAAGCACCCCACAATAATATACTTAACATTTCTTGATTAGTAATATATCTCTTATTTAGAATTTCTATAACTTTATATTCAAAATATCCTTTTAATAATTCAAGTTGTTTCCATTCATCAACAACCCTAGATAATTTTTTCCTTTGGTTATTAGAAATAGGCTTATTTAGATCCATATAATTAAAATCAATACCATTAAATATATCTTGTATATTATCTTGAGTTTTTAAATTAGTCTTTTTATAAATTCTAAGATAATCTTTTAATTTTAAATCAGTGTAATTCCATCGGTTATTCAGGATAGTTTTATTATCCATTATATATCACCTACTTTTCTTGGCTACTTTGCACACTTGCGTCTTGATTAGTATTAGACGCATTTTTTGTTTCTTTTGCGTCTTGATTATTGTTTTCTTCTGCTTGAGCGTCAGCTCCATCTTTACCGAAAGATTCAATCTTTTTCATATTTGCTTCAAGATTTTCTTCACTTTGTGTTTTCATTTTTTCTATTTCACTTGAAGCGTCTAACTCATCAGGTAATAAGTTGATGACAGTTTCATCACATACTAATCCTCTTAATGATAAAGCTCTATCAGTTTCGGCTTTCTTATCGGTAGGCATATTTCTTTGAAGCTTTATTTTTAAGTTTCTAAAGTCATATTTTGTACCTTTCTTTAGATTAATTCTAGTAGTAAAGGCTTCCCACATAGCTAGTAATTCTTTTCTAACTGATTTATCTAAGTAAGTGATAGATTGTTCTAGTGGAAAGAACTTCTTTTCTAGTGCTGAGCTATTATCGGCATTAGTAAAGCCTAAATCATTAACATTAGGACAACAACTAACCATAAATATTAAATCTATAAGTGTTTTCTTATAGTTTTCTAAAGCACCATCATTGATATTCTTTTCTACCCATTCAATACTTCCACCCTCACCGGCATAGAATACAGGAGCTTGTAATACTACTTCATCTTCCTTTTTTCTCTTTTCATTAGGTATCCATATAATATTACCCTCTTCATCGTGTTCTATTTCTCCGTTATCATCTCTTTTTTCAATTAAAGTATCTTCTCTAGGTTCATAACCAGTCACCATTAGTTTAGCGTCATCATTGTATTGGAAAGTATTACCTGAGTTCTTCATAACTCTTTCATATTTAGCAATACTAGGTTTTGCTAACTCAAAACAAGCTAATCCATCAGGATTTTCTATTGCTATACAAGGAACACAACCCCAGTTGATCGTTTCTCTTGCTTCTTCATCTTCTCTAAAGTCATCACCTTTTAATTTACTATTTCTAAAATAGTATTTACAATCTTCGGTAGTGACTACAACCATATCAAACTTTTCACCTTTTTCATCAGTTTCTTCCCAAGTTCTTAATAAGCCTATCTTTTTAACAGGTGTAGAATAATCATAAATAGCTATTGTTTGTCTTGCGTCAACATTTGCATATACTATTTCATTATCTTCATTTTCATACCAAATACCATAACCAGCCGACAAATCATTATAACTTTGTATTAAATTATAATAAAAAAAGGAATCATCATTGTAATTCCTTATATAATCAATAAATGTTTGATATTCTTTTCTATCATTGTCTTTGGCATTGAATAATTTATTAAATAATTTAGTTAGAATGGCTTGTTTTTCTTTCGTTGGCATTTCTTCTACTTGATATATAGGAGCTTTACCTCCGGCATATCCATTTATCATATTTGATATAGCAAATTCAAACGCCACTTTAGTTTCTTTATCATTTTCAGCTACCAAACCTGATGGACTATTTTTTCTTACTTTCATTCTATATAACTTTTTTCTTTTATTCCATTCAGGCTTAGCTGATTCTAATATTGTAGCTATATTTTCAGCTTTAGTTATATATTCTTTATTATATTGTAGCATATCTTATACCTCCTTTTATGCTGGTTTAGTGCTACCAAAAGACGCTCCTCTTTCTCCAACCGTCTTATCGTAAATACCAGCTAATACATCAGCTCCATCATCGTGAGCATTTTTACCTTTCTTTTGATACCTAGTAATGTGTTTATAAAACGCTTCCCATCTTTTATTCCAATTAAATGGAAAATGTATATGTTCCATAACCCAATAACTAGATGATAATATTCTTGATTGTTTATTGGCTGTTTGAGTAAATGGTTTAATAACACATTTATTTGATTTATATTTTTCTTTTAATATTCTCTTAACATTTCTAGCAAAACCTCGTCCACCATTGTTGGATTCAATGTATGCTAGATTAACATTGTTTCTATAGAGAATATCAGCACATTCTTCCTCGGTTATTTCCATACCCTCATCAGTAAATAAAACATCTAAAATATATGGCTCTTTATTAAGTAATCCATATACAGCACAACATAAGAAGTCATTTCCAGTATCAGCTGTATCAACATAAGCGTATATTGTTCCAAATCCAGGACTAACATCGTATGTCTTTAAGTTCTTGTATAGACGACCTTTTTCATCAATACATTTTTGATTATAGTTGGCTTCTACTATTTCTTCACTCATCTCCTGAGTTTTGAAATCAAAGTCAGCTCTATTTAATACTTCTTCACATAACATAGATCCATCATCTTGAATAGCTCTATAATTAATGTGAATACAATCATCTTTATATTTATCTAATACAAATCCAGCTAAGTCATTTGTAGCCCATCTAGTCATAACTATTATTATCTTAAAGCCTGTTTCAGTTCTTGATAACATAGTATCAGTAAACCAGCGTTGGTGTTTTTCTAATAGTTCTTCGTTATAAGCTTCTTGTACTTCTCTTATTAAGTCATCTATTATCATTAGCTTACAACCAAAACCAGTAGCTGTACCCTTTGGAGATGTTGCTAAATAATTAGCTTCTTCACTTCCCTCTAAAGCCCATTTTTTCATTGAAGCTTCACCATACTTAACCTTTACATTAGGAAATATTTTATTAAATATTCCGTCCTCTTCTTGTATAGCGTCCCTTACAGCTTTAGCAAAAGTTCCGGATAGTATTTCATTATAACTACCTGTCATTATCTTATAGTGTATATCTCTACCTAAACACCATTGAACAAATAATGTAAGAGTTCTACTCTTTCCGTGTCTAGGTGGCATATTAACCACTAATACCTTTTTAGGAGATAATAAAAAGTCTTGCAATTCATTACAAAACTCTTTTAAATACTTTCTACCCTCCATATAAAAGTCAGGAGCTTTTATTTTACAATATTCCCAAAAGCTACGCCTAGCTAATTCGTATCTTGCTTGTTCTCTTACATATTCAGGTATTACCACTTTTAATCACCAACCAATTTTCGTAATTCTTCCTCACTTAAATTGGCGTATGGATTAACTATATTATTATTTATTGTAGGAGCTTCATCTTTGAACATTCCTAAATACTTACCTAATAATTCAAGAGCTTTCATTTTGTCGTATGTTTCAACAGCAAAACCGGACTGAGTTTTCTTATATCCTGATATTATCTTTTTTGTTTTATCATCTAATTCATCAGTTTCAGCAAAAATAACATTATCTTCATAATATTCTACCTCAGTACCATCTTCTTTTCGTTCTAATATCTTATTTCTAACATTTTTGCTTATCTTAGTTCTATCAGTAAAAGCTATTGTAAATAATTCATTAACTATATCTTCTATCTTAACTATAGCTTTTTCTTCTACTTTGTCTTGTAGTTCACTAATATAGTTTTTTATGTTAGCATTTGTTAGCAATCTACTAGCATTAGTTCTGGCTGTTTCTTCTTTCTTACAGGTCTTATATACATTTAGATAAGCCTGTGTTCCATTCATACCTAATTTTAAATATTCTTGGCAAAACAGCTTTTGATTATTACTTAACGAGGTCATTACCCATCACCTCCAATTATTCCACCTTTAGCTAAATTATTTAGATTTATTTCTATAGGTATTTTATTTATTGCTTTACCTATTTCATTTATTATCTCAGTATTATCTTTAATACTGGCTTTAGCCACTTTTACTTTAGGAGAATTAATAGGATCATTTATTGGATTGTTAGATTGTCTATCAAATATATTTACATCTACACCTATAGAATCAATACATTGTAATTCTATAAACACACCTAATATCTTTTCAAATTGTATAGCTATCCAATCAGTAAGCTCCTCATTTCTAGCCCAGTCACAATTCTCGGCTAGTCCACTCTCGTGAATAAATGCGTGTACTAATTCGTGTCTAAGGACTTTCTTTTTATACCAGTCTATATCATCTACACTGCTTTCATCTTTATCAAAGTTAGCTACTACAATTCTTTTAATACTAAAATCGGTAAAACCATCACACTTTTTTAATTGTGGATAATCTTTTTCTTCTGCGTCTTTTATTACTTCGTATTCCGTTCCAAGTATTTTTACTTTCATATCTAACACCTCTTTTCTCTAGTGCTAATTCTTCCTCACACTTTTTATTCCTAGGACATAGTTTACAGGATTCACTATATCTCATACACAACCCTAAATAATTCTTTTCTTTCATAGAATTATCTCTTATTCTTCTTTTCTAATCTTTTTTCAAGCCATTCTATGAACTCATCTATATTATTGAGGATAAGAACCACCGCTAAAAATAACATTTCTAACACTACCAATACTATTGCAATTATTGTATTTAACATATCTTATCACCCACTTTTTAAACATAATAAAAGGAACTATTTCTAGTTCCGCTCTTTTTTGTTGATAACATCAACGAATAAAAAGAATAAAAAGGACGGGTGAATAAAGAATCGAACTTTATATCTCAAATCAATTACTCTCAATGTATTTTTCCATTAAAATATCACCCATATTTAATCAAATAAAAATAATTATGATTAGTGATTCATTCATCTATCATAATTATTTCATTTTACTATATTATATCATTATATTTTCATTAGTCCATACACGCCATTTTCACGCTTTTTTCATTTTTTTATAATTCTTCTATGAAAGTATCAGGGAAAACATAAACTTTTAAGTCGTTCATCAATCTTTTTTTATGCTTACTAACTGTACCAACAGCCCACTCACATTCCTCAGCTATTTCCTCTATTGTTTTTTCTTCAAAATAATACATTGGAATAATATCATAATACTTATCATTTTCTATCTTTTTTAAAGCACTTTTAACAAGTCTTATTTGTGATTTAGCTTTAACTGATATTTGCTTTAATTCACTTATTCTTGTTTCAAGTGTTTCATCTCCATAAACATAGGTGTTATTTCTTTCATTAAGTATAAGTGAATTAGATTTAGCTGTTGGTATTGCTATACCTTTTGCTTCCTCTTCAAGTTTCTTTACTTCTTCGTCTATTAATTTAATAGCCTCAGGTAATACATTTAAACTATATAATATTTTTTCAGTACTTTTATAAGATGATTTAGGATTCTTTAATAATTTTTTATTCTTTAATTCTTCCAATACTTTTTTTACTATTTCATTCTTAGTTTCTTCTTCCATTATTCACCCCTCCTTTTTCTTTTGTGTTCTTGTTTTACAGCATTAACCATATCATCTAGCATTTCTTCGTTTAAAATACCATAATTTAATAAATTTTCTAAACAACTACTTATTAAAGTACATATTGTCATTGTATTTCCAAAAAACATTTGCTTACTTGCGTCCATATCAGGTTGTCTATAAGCTAATATAACTCCGTCATACGATTTATTATATTTTGAATTATTTAATCCTGTTTCATTTTGAACTTTTAGATTAAATTTCTTTAAGTTCTCATCTTCAAATAATAATTGATTTTCTTTGGGTTTAGTTATTTTCATTAGATCCTCCATCTAACCATAATCCAATTCCTAAAGCTAACATTTCAGCACAATTATTAATATCAATCTTCCTATCAACTTTCTTTTCCATTTCTTCGGCTTTTATTCTATAAATTGAATTATTATCTTTAGTCACCTCAAATCCCCAAATATCTATACTTTCTCCGCATTCACATTCTTTACTATCAAATTCATATCCATAATAGAATCCATAGTCTTTAGTATTTAATACAGCATAATCACTTTTTATACATACATCAGTCATACAATCCCTCCTTTTTTATCAATAGTACTTACTACTACTCTTTCTTGACTTTTTGTATTTTCACAATAAATATATCCATTTTCTATATAAAATTTTAATATTCCAGCTTTTACTTTAACAAGTATATTTATTACATCTTCAACAGCTTTCAAAACTTCCTCCTCTTTATATTTTTTCATTTGCTCTAAAATAATATTTTTTACTCTTACATCTTTTATTTTATTTTTATTAACTAATTGTAAATCGTTCTCTAAAGTTTCATTTTGTTGTTTTAATTTTTTTATTGTATATAGTGAGTCATAATATAATTGTTCATAATCTTCCATCATTTTTTACCTTATGAGTTTTATCTATTACTTTAGCAATTAATGAACCTGTTCTTGTCAATTCAGCTTCATCATATCTTAGTTTATTTTTATTCATAATTAATTCCTCGGAGTTAGTCACTAAAATCAAATTGTTTGGATCTATATTCAATTTATTTCCATCAGCAAAAATAACTTTATGTCCTTTTGGAATTTTTCCATAATATTGCTCATATATAACCCTGTGTTTTAACTTAAATATATTAGGTTCTTTAACTTTAATTTCTATATAACCATCAACATTAATTCTTTCATAACCTACTTTTTTATGGTTTGATGGTATATTACCTTTTTTAAATGAAGTTTTATTTGCTTTCATTAATCCTTTTGTCCCTTTGTTAAATGGAACATTTCCTTTTTCAAATCTTCCAGTTAAACCACTATTTAATTTATGATTACCTCTAAAAGTTTTTATATTTTGTGGAGTTAGGTTCATTTTAAATTTTTTATTAAACATTTCAGCCAATTCTTTAGCCGTTTTCATATAATTGTTATTTATTAAAAAATCTTTTTGCTCTTTAGTATATTTATTCATCGTTTTTTTCTTTCAACTTTAAAACTTCATTTTCATTAGTTATTCCTAGTTCATCAGCATATTTTTTTACATCTAATACTAATTTTGCATTATTAACTATTGCTGTACTAATACCAGTAATAGCTTTAGCTCTTTTCAATTCTTTTTCTAAAGCTCCGTCTTTTTCTAATTCTTCATCATCATTAAGTCTTTCTAATTGTTCAAATAAGTAGTTATTTAGGCTATTTAAGTTATTATTCACACTTATTCACCTCCACATTTGATTCTTTATCAAGGCTATTATTTATTTCGACTTTAGCTTCATCAGTTATAAGATTTATATTATAATCTTCCACCCATATACTATCAACTTTAGTTCTTGAATCTATCCAAAGATCTAATTCTTCTAACTCATTATCAGTATAAGTATTTAATATATCTTTTAATTTCTTTAACACCTTACTACCTCCTCTAACGAAAATTTTATATTGTTTGCTTTATACAACATATTTTTGTTTAATTCTTTACAATATTTTTTAGCTTTATCTTCTTCATACCAACCAGCTTCGGCTATATCAATAGTAGGTATCATTTCTACCGAAAACGGACTTGTTTCAAACACGATAGCTTTTACATATATAAAGTCATCGATTTTTATTCTATATATTTTCATTAGAATCACCTTTTAATAAAATGGCATAAGTTGGAATCAACTTATTATTTTTTCTTATATGCAAACAACCACAAGCCATATCTTTATAAAGTTTTATATCTTTATCCAAAAGTAAAAATATAGCTGTATTACCATCACTATTTTTATCAAACTCAGTTATTTTTATTTTTTCTTCTATTTGATAAATTCCACTATCATACATTGTTCCTTTACAATAAGGGCAAGTTGCTGTAAATGGTGTAGGTCTTTGTTCCTTTTCTAATCTTTCGTCGGAATAACAAATTAAGTTATGCTGACAAGTATTACAATGATAAATATATCTTGTTGTACTATTAAATGTAAATTTAGATTCCATACTACCCCTCCCTTATATTTAGGATATTTTGGCAACCACAATGAGGACAATCGAAACATTCAAATTTCTTAGTACCTGTAGCTATACCATTGATTCCTTTATTTTCTTGAACAATATATTTATTCTCTTTTATTAAATCAAATTGTTTTCCACAAACTTTACATACATTTATTTTTTCTAGTGCTTTTATATCAATAACTTCATCTTTTTTATTAAATAAACATCTAAACATAATTATTCCCCTCTATCAAAATGTTCTTGTAATTTACCATTTTTCATTCTTACATACTTTGTAATCATATTCTTATAATTAATTACAAACCCCTCAACATTTCTATTTACTTTACTTAAATATTTTTCATAAATACTATCTAAGTGTTCTTTAGTAGGAATAACATTTAATTCAATTACCTCAGGTACAATACCTATAAAAGTTGGTATTTTTTGACTTATAAATGGATAAATAAACAAACTATGTTCATAATTCAAATTATATAAATTAAATTCATCATCTATATTTGCTTTAGCAAACATATACCATTTTTTATCAAATTCATCTATCGTGTATTTAAGACAACCCATACCTAACCATTCACCACAAATAGCACTATTATTATGTAATTCATCAATTAAAACATTTTTATTATCAATTAGCCATTGATACAAGCCCTTATATAAAATATCTTTAACATCTTCTAATTCAGTTATTTTAAAAATGTTTTTTCTTTGAGCTATATATAATTCATCATCTTTTTTAAAAAATACTAAATTACTTCCATCTAATTTTTCAGTAATATATACTTTATCACCTGCACAGCTAACTCTTTTTGTTTTAGGATATATTTCTTTTTTTATCATTATTTATCACCAAACCTTTTCTCTATAACTTTTTTTAAATAATTAAATGCGTTATCCTCTTCTTTTTTTATTTCTTCTTTAAAATAACAATCATAAGCATTTTTAATCCAATTTAATGCTTTCATAGACATATTGTCATCTTTCAATAACTCATACAACATACTTAATTGAGTTCCGTGAGTATTTTCATCTAATTCACTATATTTGTTAATAAAATAATAAGCGTCATAACTATCTAATAGTTCATCAACAGCCTTTAAATATTCTTCTTTAGTTTTCATAATTAGTCCTCCATTTCATTTTTTATTAGTTTCAGTAATTTAACACAAAACTTATATAAATCAGTTTTACTCATCGTAATCATTGACTCTTGTTTTTTCTTTTTATTTTCAAAATCTTCTTGAATCATCATTTTAGTTAATAATTCGATAGCGTCATCTAACATTGTCTTGACCTTATATACACACTAATATCTTTATAAGTTGTATTTTCTAGTACGAATAATGCTCTTTCTAAATACTCTTTATCAAACCAACCAAAGTGTGTTTCTCTTAAATGTAATCCTAACTTATTTGCTAAATATCCGTAGCAATCAGTCCTTTTAAAATTGGTATTTTTCCATAATGGATCAAACTTCCTGTGACAAGCCATTTTTAATTCTCTCAACTCTTTATTAGCTAATCTTCCAAGTGGCTTTTTGTTCTTAATATCGTGCACACCCACATAAGCTTTACAATCATCACATAAATAACAGCCACCATTACCATAAATTCTTCCGTAAACTTCTTTGTTAGAAGTATATCTAACTTTATCACTTCCACAATTATCACATTTTACAGGAATATTTCTAAAGTCAAATATACATTCATTCCAAACATCATTATTCATTTTTAAAAGCCTTTTCGTTTATATAATTTAATAATTCTATACCAAAGCTAATTAATTCATTAGATCTATAACTTTCTAAATAAAATGTTTCTATTGAGCGTCCCATTTTATTAGGCATATTATCATCACATTCAAATAGTGTGACTTCTAATAAATCATTACTATTTACTCCCAAGTAGAACTTGTCAGGAATATTTACAACTTCGTGTATTAGTTCTAAAGCTTCATCAGGTGTTAAATGTAAAGTTAAAGCTTTCATCTTTTTTATAAAGTCCTCATCTAATTTCTTAAACATTTTATCCATTTCTTTATCGGTTTTTGCAATATTTATCATATTAAAAATCATAAAAGCAAGACATACTAAATTAATAATTAAAAACATTGTTCTCATATCTTATCCCTCCTCAATAATTTTTATTATCCATTCAATAGCTTTTTTATAATTATTCTCATCTACATTTCGTGTAGTTAAAGCTGTATAAATGGTATTCACTTTTTTCTTTTCATTTAGATAAAGATTATTTATTGTTTTTAAATCTTTTTCCTTATTTTTTAATTTTTGAACTAGAATTTTATTACTATCTTCCGCTAATTGTAATCTTGTTCTTAATTTAATAATTTCTTCTTCACTCATTATTTTCACCAGCTATTCTTTTTAGCTGTCTTTCAACCTTAAACTTGTATTCATTCATTAAATCATCTTCTTTAAAATTTAAAATATATTTTAATTGATCTAAACAAATTGAAACATCAGTTATTTCTTCATAAAAATCAGCTTTTAATTGAGGTGTTATATCACCCTCTAATTCGTCATATTTTCTAGCCCACTTACAAATTACTTTTATAAGTTCACTCATTTCTTCAATCCATATAGGCATTTGTTTTTTTGCTCCATAGTGATTAACAATTTCTATATTTTTTTTAAGTGTATTTATCAATTCTTTTTCTTCGTTCATATTATTAACCTCAACTTTCAACTAAAGTATATTTTTTATATTTATTTGCCCAACCTAATTTATTTTTGCTACTAATCCATTCATCAGTAATATTGTAATTTTCTTTTCTTAAAAGATATATTGCGTGTTGTAAATCAGTTATTCTATAGATTTCATAACATTCCATAGTAGATATACTTCCATATTTTTTTAAATGATTTAACACAATATCTTTTTGACTTATCTTTCCCATTTCTAATCCTCAAAATCTAATACATCTTTCCAATAGACAATATCTAATCCACATTCACTAGCCATATCTAATATTGTTTCTATTAAGTCGTGCATTTCTTTTTTATCCATTTTTGAACTTCCATAAAAGCATTTATAATCATTAAATACTTTATCCTTAACTTGTATTTTTCTAACTAGCTGTATTGCTCTAAAGCTTTCTCTTAACATTGATTCAGCCTGTGGCTCAACTAATAGATGAGTATATTTAGCTCCAGCTCTTACTAAAGCCTCAAGGTAAATATCATAATCTTCATTTGACCTATCACCATTACGAGCTTTATCTATCTCACCTATTAGAGCCCACATATATTTATTTTGCTGTTCAGTCCTTTTATCTTTAGCTTTAGATATTACTATTGAATATAATTCGTTCTTATCTAGGTCTTGAATTAAATGTTTATAGTTTTCTCGTATAGTAAGTGTAATTTCAGTTTCAAAGTTTTCATTTTTCCCACTACGAGAATAATTACCTACAAGCTTCATATATCACCTAGAAAGGTAAATCATCGTCACTAATTTCTACTGATTCCCCAAAATCGGCGAATGGATCATTTTCTTCTTTTTCTTCTTTTGATGGTACATAATCAGGTTCAGGTATTCCAGCACCCTCACTAGCTTTAGTATCTAAAAATTGTACTCTACTTGCTAAAATATAAGTTTCATATCCTTTAGTTCCATCTTCTTTATCCCAAGTTCTAGTTTTAATTCTTCCTGTAATTCCTACTAGGCTACCTTTATGACAATATTCGTTTACATTTTCAGCCTGTTTGTCGTAAACATATATCTTTGGAAAATCGGCTGGTCTTTCATTTCCGTCTTTGTCTTTTCCATTATTTATAGCTATAAACATACTTACAGCTGGTAATCCGCTTGTTGTAGCTCTTAATTCTATATCTTTAGTTATTCTTCCAATAATACTTACATTATTCATTTTCTTCATCTCCTAACATTTCTTCTAAATCTTTCAAATCTTTTGCTAAAGCTTCATTTAATCCTTTTAAAAATTCTCTTAATTCTTTTTTATCATTACTATTTTTTTTAACCTTTTCTTCACTTAATTTTTCAGTTCCAAGAGCACTATTAAAAGTATCTTTTAATAACTTTTCACTTACACCATTCTTTTTTAATTGATTAATTAAGATTCCTGTTATTTTTGCTCCATCTAACACCATTTTTATTTCTTTTTCAGTTATTTTGTTTTCCATATTTTTTCTCCTTATCCTATAACTTTTGTTGCTATTTCATTTAGATTTTTTTCTAAATATAATAAATCTTTACTATTATTTTTTATTGTATCCAACATACAATTTTCACCTACACATTCGGCGTTTTCACTAGGCATTGCACCTCTTAATACTTCTAAAATTTTACTGCTGATAGAACATAAATTTTGTATTATATCTTTTTGTTTGCATAATTCAGCACATATATTTAAGTTTTCTTTATTTTCCATTTTCATATACCTCCAAAAATTCATTTAATTTCTTTATCAAAACCTCTTTAGGTTTTCTCTTAACTTCTACTACTTGTCCTATATCTTTCTTAGGTAGCCAAATAGCATATAATTTATCAAATTTCTTTCCCATAGCCATTTCATAATAACTTAGTTGCCAACTTAAATATTCTTCATCTAATTCAGCTGTTGTCTTAATATCACATAAACATAGTGATCCTTTAATCTTTGCTATCATATCGAAACGACCAGCGTATTTTTGTTCAAATTGAATCATTGTTTCTTGTTCTATTACATCTATTTCATATCTATTTTTAAGCTTTAAATATTGTCTTAAACTTGCTTCTTGAATATAACTTAATTCTTTAGCTTGTGTCGTGACATTAAATGCTTCTTCTATAGACATTGTTTTAATGTTAGCTTCATACATTTCTATTGATTCGTGTATCGTAGTTCCATATTCAGCTTTTTTATTTAAAATTTTTCTATTAACTCCTTTATATTTATTAGGAAATATAAAATGTAATATTTCACTAACACTAGGAGTAATAACTCCATTTACTAGATAGATGTGTGGTTCATCAATAAACTCAATCATTACTCAACTTCTATTGATATTGAACTTGATACACTTGAATCTTTAGAATATTCTTCATAAATTTCAGGACATTCTTTTTTAAATCTTGTAGAATCAAATCTCTTTGTTGTATATCCAGCTTTAATCTTTGCTGAAAAACCATCTAATATCAATTTATCTTTTCCTACTAATTCCATAGCATTTTTTAATTGAGCTTTAAAATCCTTTTCTATTAAATCCATTTCTAATTGAACTTTCTTAAAGTTCCTATATCTTTCTATAAAATCATTATCAATTACTATTTCATTATCTTTTACGATTACTAATTTATTTTCTTCCATTTTCTATTCCTCCTAATCTAAATAATTATCATCGTCTTGTGGTACTTCTACAGCTTGTTCCACTTTTGCGTTTTCTTTTAATTTAATTAAACTACTTGCTTCTAATAAAGTAAGTTCAACAATTTTTACTTTTCCAATTTTTTTCATTAAAGGAATTAACTCCTCTGCTGTATATAATTTCTTAATTAGTTCTACTTGAGTTTTTTGAATTGGTAAATCTCCACCTTTTTGTTTAGTTTCAGTTTTTGCTGGTTCTTTTTTTGTAGTTGCTGTTTTAGTAGATTTAGGTTTTTCTTCTACAACATCCTCATCAATTCTTTTTGTAAATTCATCAGCTTCACTATCACTATAAATTCCTGAGTAAGCTATTTTACTATTTTTTAAAATTACTCTATCCATACATCTTTTTAAAGCCATAGCGTAAGGATAATCATTTTTACAATTATCTTTGCTTACCTCTCCAACTTCATAGATTCCTTGTTCAGGACAATTATAAGTAAATACTAAAGAGCCATTATAACCCTCTTTATCAAGCGTCATACATTCAGGTTTAAATTTTAATTCTCCATCTAAAACATCATTTATTTTTAAGCAACCATCGTGGCTTATGATTAATCCGCTATACATAACCTTAGTTTTATTAGCGTAAGTATTAACTAATATCCAAAAATCGCTTGTTTCCAATATTCCTTTATATTTATCACTTTCCAATAATTCAATAGCTTTATTTCTAGCTTCTTTATACTTTGGTGTTATAAACTCTACTGGTAAAGTTTTTCCATTTATATTTTCGGTCTTTTTTTCACCGAAGTTATATGTTTTCTTCTCTTCAACTTTTTTTGTTTTGGCTGTTGCCATTTTTTAATCTCCTCCTTTAATTTTGCTATTTCATTCTTTTGACGAGTAATAACTCGATCTTTATATTCACTTTCAGTTTTCAAAACATCATAATTTAGATTTAAAGTGTTATAAGCTCTTCTTAACTTCCAATATCTACTTAATTTTTCTTCTTCCATTACTTTTAACCTATAAGTGGAGTTTCCTTTTTTTCAATTAAATTAGATTTTTTATAGCTAAGAACTTCTTTTATTATTTCTTTTGGATATTCTTTTTGTATCGAATACCAATCAACCATACTTTTTAAGTATCCAAGTCTATTTTCAGGGATTGACTTGTTGTTTTCTAATATTGATAGAAAAAACTCTTTTCGTTGTTTTCTACATTCTTCATATAATTCACTCAACACCGGAAAATATTTATTACTTTTTCCTATTTCTTGAATTGACATATAAAATGTTTCAACCTCAATATCCTTAAAAATTTCATACCAACTTGTTAATTCTTCATCACTTAAATCTTTTAAAAAGTAATTAGCTAACTTTTTCATTCCTTTCAAAAATTCTAATTTTGTCAAAATAATCCACTACCCTTTCTTTCAATTTCAATAGCTCTATCTATGTCACTCATAGAAATATCTTTTAGTGTTTTCTTCTTAGCTGTAATTTTTTGATTTAGGTAGCCCTCGAATTTATTACTAAACAATGTTTCAGGTCTTAAAAACTTTTCAAAATCAGTTCCTAACCATTCTTCACATTTTTTATCAATAACAATTTTAAAATCATCTAAAGTAAATCCATCTTTAATTCTAGCCTTTATAAGGGTTTGTGTTTTATCAGTAGAATACTTATAATGTGAATTACTTTTAATATTTAGATATTCAACAATTCCTTTTATTTCTTCTAAAGATATTTTTTTAACATTAACATCTACATTATCATTAACATTAACAATAACATTAACATCTTGATGTGTTTTGTTTTCGTTCTCTTTTTGATTTTCTTTTGATTTTGTTTTGATTTCTTTTTGATTTTCTTTTGTTTCTATTTCGTTTTCTTCTTGATTTTCATTTGATTTTGTAATTGAACCACACTTACTTCTTTTTTTACTTTTTTCTAAAGGTCTGCGTAAGTTATTAAATATCTTTGTTTGCTTATCATTTAAAGTTGGCTCAACATCTTCAAACATAAACTTTGTTATTGCTAGTAATAACTCTTGTTGTTCTCTTTCGGTTAGTAAGGTAATCAGTTCGTAGTATTCTTTATATATAGTGAATCCGTTCATCTTTTACCTCCAATCCTTTTGCTTTTTTAACCATTAAATGCTATAATCTAATAGTAAAATGTTTTATTTTACATTTGATTTATGAGTTCTCGACCAATTCATAAATCTTTTTTTATTTATTAATTTCTTCAACAAAATAATCAACAATCTCTCCTCCTACAGCAAAAGCTATTAAAAATGTTAAAAATCCAAACCAAGTCCACCCTATATACTTTCCTGTAATCCAAGAATAGATTGTTAGCATAAATAAATCGTGAGCTACTATATATGCACATAATAGTAAAACTCCTAGTAATGCTATATTTTTCCATTTAATTTTTATTTTTTTATTTGTCCTTTTCATTCTTTAACCTCATTTCTATTTTTGTTTAAAATTACTTCTTTGATTTTCAATTCTTTTTTTACTAAATGTGTAGGTATCAAAATATCTCTTTTACTTTCAGGAATATAATAATTTTGTTCCTTAGCAATCTCCAAAAGATGATTCATAACTCTTTCAGCTTGACGCCTACCTTGTCCTAAAAGAATTGATAACTCAGTAATGTTTAAGTAAGGCTTTTCCATATTTCCACCTCTTCTTTGCTAGTCTTAGTTATTTTTTCTTATTGTTATTTATATCACTACCATATTTAGCTAATATATAGATAAGAACTATTAAAGTGACACAAATAATTAAAGTTATTTGTACGCCTGTACTCATATTTACACCTCCTTATCGTCAGTTTGGTTTTCCCCAACTTTTTGAGTAAAAAAATATAATGCTATTTCTTCTTTAGGTATATCTAAAACTTCTTTTTTTATAGATTCAAGTATCTCATCTTGACTAAATGCTGTTTTATTTTTTAATTTATTAGATATAGCTGTATCAGATAAATGTAAAGATTCAGCATAGTTTTTTAGACTACCTAATTTTTCGGTTATTCTTCCTCTTAATTTAGAATAATCATAATTTCTTTTCATACTTTTTGCACCTCCTCTTTGGTTTGGAATTTCCCAACCTAGTTTAATCTTACACCATCTTTTTTTATTAGTCAATAGAAAAATTTAGTTTTTCCCAACTTTTTTTATATTTTACACAATAGTTGTTGTTTTTTCCCAACTTTTTTTGTATAATTGATATGAGGAGTTGATAAGATGTTAGTTGACACATTTGCCAATCGTCTTAGCAAAATAATGTCTATAAGAAATGTAAAACCTATAGACTTATCTAATAAGACTGGTATTGCAAAATCTCAAATAAGTCATTGGTTAGCTGGAACTTATAAGGCTAAACAAGACAGTTTAACTATACTAGCGGAATTTTTTGATGTTGACGAAACTTGGTTAATGGGATTCGATGTACCTATGAAAAGTCGAAAAAAATCCTTATCCAAAGAAGAAGAACAAGAATTACTTAAAGACTTTTTAACTCGTAAAGGCTTTTTAGATGAAAACGAAGAAATGAGTGAAAAAGATTTTAATAACTTGATCGAGTTTGCAAAAGCAAATAAAAATTTTATAATGAGAGATAAAGGCAAACAATAAGAATATCCCTTATTGGAGATATTCTAAATAAAAGATATATAGTGTAATATCAACTTGTAATTTTTCTAATTCACTATATAAAGTTGTACTATTCACGCTTTACCCCCTCTCAGGGCTCTATTATAAAATTAACATTTGATTATATCAAAAAAATAAATATAAATTATAAAAATTGCCTAAAATGTCAGTTTTTAGGCGTGAATTGTAAAAAATGGATAAAAATATGCTAGTACAGATATTTTTAGATAAAAATGAAAGGAGTATAAATATGGAGGACACAATAAAAAAAGCTAAGCTTTCAGTTGTAGCATTAGTTTTTAAGTTATTTATTGATCTATTTGCTTGTTGTATTTTAATTGGTTTAGTTTGGTTTCCAAAAGATTTAATCAATTATTTCACAACTAAATTAGAAATAACTAATCGTAGAATCAAAGGTAAAGTTGGTTTAATTAAAACTAACGAACTTGATAGCCCATTAAACAAAATAAATAGTGTTCAAGTTAAACAAGGTCTATGTGGAAAGATATTTAATTATGGAACTATTATAATAACAACAGCTTCTTCTATGTTTGAGTTTGATTATGTGACTAACCCTAACGAATTTAAAACAATTTTAAATAATCAAATTGAAGCTTACGAAGAAAATAAAATGGATATGCAAGCTCAAAAAATAGCTAAAGCTATGAATAAATAAAAAAAAGACGCCTAGAGGTGCAACTCCAAGCGTTTAATGAAAACCCTAAGACTAGCAATCTTAAACAAAAATAACACAAGGCTATAATTGTAATGAGTTTTCTATTACATTATAGCACTTATTAGAAAATAAAACAATAAAGGAAGTGCTAAAATGTCAGTTTTTAAAGATAAAGAAAAGACTAAAGATGGTCGTCAATGGAGATTTAAAGTATATTATCACAATACCGAGGGAAAACTTGTTCCCTACACTTCTAAAAGGTTCTTATTAGAAAAAGAAGCAAAAGCAGAAGAAAGAGTATTTTTACTTAATAGAAATGCTCCTGTAAAGAAGAAGTTTGATGTTGTTGGTGATGACTATTTTAAAGACGCCGAAAAAAGAATAAGAGAATCCACTCTATTAACTTACTATTCACAATATAAAAATAATATATTGCCATATTTCAAAGATAAATATATAGATGAAATAAGCGTTATGGATATAGAAAATTGGAAAAATAAATTAATAGATAAGAAAATTAAAATATCTACTTGTAATCAATATTATGTCGTTTTTAAAGAGATTTTTAGTTTTGCCAATAGAAAATATGAACTCAATTATAATCCAGTTGCGTTGTCAGGAAGATTTAAAAAAAGAAATGATGAAGTTATTGAAACTAAAAATAAATTACGCTATATTGTTTATGAAGAATATTGTAAACTTATAAATGTAATACACGAGGATCTATATCATTGTTTCTTTCTAACTCTCTACTTTACAGGTATGAGAGAGGGAGAATTACAAGCTCTTACTTGGAATGATATAGATTTTAATAGAAAGGTAATTATTGTAAATAAAACCTTGTCAACAAATACGAAAATAGGTAGATATAAAATAACCGCTACAAAAAATTGTCTAAATAGAGAAATTACAATGTCTAAAATACTTTATAATGAATTAAAGAAATACAAAAAAATAGTTATGAAATATGAAGATTTTAGAGAAGATTGGTTTGTTTTTGGAAATGGTGATTTTCTATCAACCTATCAAATGAAAAAACACAAGGACAATTATTTTATTGAAGCTGGATTAGAAAAAAATATTATAACCATACACGAGTTTAGACATTCCCACGTTAGTTTATGTATTAACGAATATATAAAGTCAGGTCAAACTGATTCAACTAAATTCTTCTTAATGATGTCACAAAGAATGGGACATAGTTTAAGAGTAATGCAAGAAACATATATGCACCTATTCCCATCAGTTCAGGATAAAATCATTGATTTATTAGATAATTTATAAATTATTAGTACCTAAATTAGTACCTAAAAATTAGAAAAAGCCCATAAATAAAGGGAAAAGTAATGTTTTAATTTTTTTAACATATAATTCGACAAATTTTGATTTTTTTTATTAAATTACTTACAAATTTTAATTTTTAGAAATAAGGTTTGGGAGTAATTCTACAATAGAATTTCATACAGAAGTACAAATTCATTGATTGCTAGACAATAAATTTACTCCCAAACTAATTAATTACAATTTAAAAACTCCATCAGTTTTATCTGACAGAGTTCTGCTTTTTAATAATATTTCTTTAATATCATTGAATTATCTTTTATTATTAAATTATATTTTATTCTTAACATTTTTTTATTTTAAGTATAAGTCTACTAAGTAACTAATATTCATAACATTTCTCCATTTCTTTCTAAATTTATTTGGCTTTAATTGTTATACATTCGTTACACTTTGACTATCGCCACCTCCTGCATTTAAGTGATTAGATAAAACAATAACATCATTGCCTTTACCAAAGAAACTTTGTGCTTTTTTAGGTCTTGTGCTTTGATCTAATAGTTCATCTGAAGTTCTTGTCATTGCATTTTCTATTCCTAATTCATCTAAACGTTTTTTAATATAATTACTTATTTTTAATGTATATTCTTTTTCTAAAATTCCATTTCCCGAAGAGCCACCATCAACGCCACCATGTCCACTGTCAATTACCACCTTTTTAGCCATATTTATCACATCCTATAGTAATTTATGCAAAATATAAAAAAAGGACTATCAGAGTGTTGTTAAATTATTTATAAATTTAAACAAAAAAATGATGCAATGCACCATTATTTTCTTTGTGAAACCAATATTTGCCCTGGTAATAAATAAATTGTTTCGTTTTCCTTAACTACTTCCTGAATATTGTCTTCCAAACCTTCTACATTAAAGAAGTTCTTAAATACACTTAATTCTTTCTCTGTAGCTACCAATTCCGGTTCAGGAATTTCTTCATTGTTCTTATTCAATATTCTGTTAAGTAACTCACCTTCACTTGTGCGCTCTGGAGTGCCTTCTTCTGCTTCCTCCTTTGCTACCTCTAATTGCTCTTCTTCCTCTTCAAGTTCTTCCTCATACTCAGGTTGCTCCCAGTCTGTCCCTGAAATCACCTCAACCTTGGCACTTAAGTCCTTAGTTGAATGTATATCTAAATTAATTGAATTATCCTGTGCCGGTTCTTCCTGTACAGCTTCTTCATTTTCAGTACTTTCTGATTTTTCAGCATCTACACTCTCTGCATTTTCGTTTTCTGTGCTTTCTTCTGCATTTTTAGTATCTTCACCCAAATCCGGCTCAGGAATACCTGTTTCTAAATCTATTTCAGGTTCATCAATATTAGGAAGTTCCTCATCTACTACAACCTCACCTGTATTATTACCTGTTTCAATGTCGGCTTTAGGTATAGTAAATATTGCTGTTTTGCCTAAATCTTCTGCTGTTTCAGAAGCTTCTTTCTGAACATTTTCAGCTACTTCCTGTTCAGACGGAATTTCTTCCGGCTGAGCCTCTTCTGCTACCTGAATTTCTTCTATATCAGGTATGCTTTCTGCTATCTTCTCAATATCAACCTCAGGTTCTTCTTCCTGACTTTCTATTACTTCCAATTCAGATGCATCCTGATTCTCTGTGGTTTCAACTTCTTCTTTTTCAGGTTCTTCCGGCAAATCCTCTACTTCATCAGGTATTTCTTCCAAATCAGGAATCTCAACCTGGGATGCCTTATTTTCTTCATTAGCTGAAGTATTGTCTTCAACCGAAGTCTGCTCTTTTTTCTCATTATCTGAA
>ERZ791729.12-NODE-12-length-95937-cov-5.166767_pt1 | contig 95937 bp, 88 predicted proteins | sample MGYA00510043_ERZ791729 | MGnify/ENA primary metagenome ERZ791729 (study PRJEB30046, sample SAMN00715149) | human gut metagenome | study: EMG produced TPA metagenomics assembly of the A metagenome-wide association study of gut microbiota in type 2... | reverse complement strand
GTTTAACATCATCAATGCTAACAGGAGCACTAATAATTCCAGTTTCACTATTGTAAGGCATAATCTTTATTTTTTAAATATTCAACTTCATTTTCTAATTCTCTAACTCTAGCTTTAAGTTTATCAACTTCATCATCTATTTCAGTTAAAGCACCAAAAGCAAGACTAATAAGTTTAGGATTCCAATAGTTAATCTTTAGATAACCATTATCATCTTTAGCAACTATATCTTTAAGTAATGGATTATTGACATTTTGAGCAATAAAACCAATACTATGTTTGTGGTCACGAATATAATCAAATTCATAAGTACCTCCAATACTTTTAATAACATTTAAACAATTAAGTTTAGCAATGTTAGTCTTCAGACGAATATCAGAACTAGCATAAGCTGTAACTCCACCTTTAGCAAGAATGCTATTAGGGAAATAAGTATTCATATTATAATCGAAATTATATATATGACCTGTATGACCCATAAATCTATCAGTAGGAAACGAATGCTTAGTAAAAGAAAATATTCGTATTTTATGTATTGCAGCATTTCGTAATGCAGTAGTATTTTGGTCATGTTTAAATCTAAAACGAATATATCTTCTATCATCATTTCCTACAGGAAAACCTTCGTTACCTCTAGATAGATTTATATAATTAAATTGGTTCCATCCGGTCATATATTTAATATAAGTATTGACTATAACACCTTTACTATTTAAATATTCTACAGTACAAGTAACACCAACACCTTGTCCCATATCAACACAAGCAAAATATACTTGAGAATAACAAGAGTTAGGAATTTCAAACGAAAACATTAATTCGTTCTTTTTTATTTGAGCTAACTTTTCAGCATCAGTATTACCAGTAATAACATTGCCACCTAAGTATAAACTCTCAAGACCTGTAACATTCGCATACGCCTTAAATTTATTATCGTTTGACATTTCATATTTAGTCCAATTAGTACCATTATCATTAGAATATTGTATATCTACATTACTAATAGGTATACTATCAGTAATAGCAGTAATTCCAGAACATAAAGCATCAGCTGAAACATAACAACTAGTTCCTTTATTATTAACTTCATAATTTGTAGGTAGTATACCTTTATTAGATATTAATCCAGTAACTGATAAATTACCATTGATAGTAGCAGTACCATTGATAGTAGCAGTACTATTGATAGTAGCACCAGTTAAACCAATATTATTAAAATGAGCATTACCGTTTTGATATATATACCAATAATTAGAACCATTATGACTACATATATCTTGAACTTTCACCCAATTACTATTATTAGCATTACCTAAATATAAATCACCACCACTACCTCCAATTCTAGCTCCACTATCAGGAGTTATAGTTGTAATACCTGGAAATTTAAGTGTACCATTACTTTGTGCACTATTAGCATTAAACACAGAATTATCAGCTATACCAAGATAAATAGTTTTATTAGAATGATTATATTTAAGACCAGCCCATTGATTCCAATCCCAAGCAGTTTCACCAAAACGAATAGCCTTACCAGTATTGAATATTACTTGACCTTCAAGAGCACTAATCCAAGCAGGACTGGCATCGTTAGTTAACATTATAGCATGATTTTTAGCAGCAGTTCTAATAGTAGCAGATGAATATATATCACCTTCAACATGTAGTTTATAAGAAGGGTCTACTCCAATACCTACATTATGATTTGATAATATATTTATAGCATCTTTTTGACTACTATTATATTCTCCAGCATATAAAACAAGTTTATATTTAGATACAATATGAAACCATTTACTTACTGTAGATATAATATGAGGGTCATCTGAACCACTATTAGTTATAGTTAATGTTCCATCAACATTCCCAGTTCCATCAAAACTTTGACCCCAAATAGTTCTAGGAGTTCTGAGTTTAGTTGCAGAAGCTACATTATCATGTAAATAAGCAAGATAACCAACCTGAGTTGCAGTAGTAGTATTTATACCATGCATTATTCTAATTCTTCCACTAATTCCTATATCAAATCTAGTTCTCCAAGTAGAATAACCTTGTATATTAATTATATCACCATAGCTTTCATGAAAATTATTATGTCCCTCATTAGTATGAGTCCAACCATAAACTCCAACTCCATCCTTAGTTACAGATGCATCTCCATACTCACCTCTATATCTAAGAAATGAACTTTCATGATAACCATCTACAGTGTCTGCATTTCCTGCACTACTAGCATAACCATTATGCAAAGCATTATATAAACTATTTGCACCTTTTTGACTAAGACTAGTACCAGTAGAAGTTCCACTATAACTATCAGTAATTCCTCTCCAAGTATTTTGCCAAGTAGTAGAAACACCATTGATAGTAATAGTTTGACCACTTACAGAACCAGTAACAAAGTTCTTGTCATTAGTAAGTTGACTAAGTTTAGTAAGATTACCTTTATGATAAACTTCATATTCAGCATCATATTTACTAGTAGTTCTAACTACATTATTGCTAAAATATAATACTCCATTTACTGCACGAATACCATCATAGTTACCGTTACTTCTAAAAAATAGAATAGCTTCAGTAGGGGTATCAGATACATCATTAGTATAAATGCTATTAACTCCAATAATATCGGAATTTCTCATATTTATACCCCATTGACCAGAAATATATTGTCTATCATTAGCCATAGTAAGAACGCTAACATCTTGATGACTAGTAAGATAACCTTGACTTTTAACCCAAGATTGCGTAGCATACCCATTAAGAGATTGATGAGAAGTAAGATAAGTTCCTAAATCTACAGCAGTTCCACCACTAGCAGCAATGGTTTTAGTAACACCGTTAATCTTAACACTATGTGTATGACTAGTTGCCGACTTACCACTAAGAAGTGAATCTACACTACTTTTGGTATAATAGTTGGCGAGAGACTGATGACTAGTTAAGAAAGTTGCACCTTTAGTTACAGTTATTGTACTACCAGATTTACTAATAGCTGTAACAGCATTACCACTTCCTGTAGTAGTAACAGTTTGAACACAATTAGCAAGACTTTGATGAGACGTTAAAAATGTAGCACCTTTAGTAAAAGCGATAGAATTACCATTCTTACTGACACTAGTTATAGCATTACCTGAACCACTAACAGATATGTTTGTAGCCCCATTAGTTTCAATACTAGATATTCTACTATGAAGTTTATAAATAGAACTAGCACTAGCTATTTTAGTTCCTTCATTTTGAGGGTCAGAAGTAATAGCAGTACTATAAGGAACTATAGTTCCACTTAGTCCACCTCCACCCCCCGTAGAAGGTGTGTATGTTCCATAAGCACTAACACCACCTTGTACTCCAAGATGAGCTGTTTTCTTACTATCAGCGCTAACTATTTCAAGTATATTAGGGTCTCCACTCTTTGTTCTAAGAATTATATTACCAATTTGAAAAGAGCCACCAGTTTTACTATCTCCAATAAATAAACCAGTAGGAAGTTTATTACCACCTTCAATACCACCTAAAGGTAGAACACTAAGTCTACTAAAGGTTTTCATTGGAGTAACATAATCTATATTATTAAAATCTGTAGTATCTTGATTAGCAACATGTAAATAGAACAATTTAATATAGTAGAACATTGTTACCATACTAGTACCTTGAAGAATAAAACTATTGAAGTTTCCACTAAGTACACCATCAGTATTCCAATGAATATTTCCTCCAGCTAAATAACCAGTACCATCATGTCGAAGAAGACTCATAGCATAATCAGTACCAGGAACTTTAGTTTTAAGTTCTTCACTAGTAAAAGTATCACGGTCTACCATAGGACCACCATACCAAGCAGCTATAGAAGTTTTATCTCCTTTTACAATACCATTCATACCAGCTGTAACTTTTTTATCAACATCTTTAAGTTGAATTGCACTAGTAAGAACTAAACCTCCATTAATTTCTGTTGTTTGATTAAGAGCATCTTTAAGATATTTGTATGAAGTAATATCAGTACCCATACCACTAAGTATATCAGCTTGACAAATAGCAAGATATTGTTTAACTGCTTTAATCTTCTCTTGAAGATTTTTGTATTTAGTATTAGCTTCTCCTATATTAACTTTAGTTATTTCAGTATTAGCATTTATAAGTTTGTTAATAAGGTTCTTATATTCAGTCCAAGCTGTATTCATAACAGTATTGGCTTCTTCCAACTTACCTTTATTAGCATTATCATTAGTAAGATATTTAGATGTAGTAATATTATTAACTTGGTCTATAACAGCAGCAACTTCATTGCTAGCCTGATTTAACAAGTCAGTAAGTCTAGCTTTCTCAGAAGAATCAAGTACTCCATCTTTGATAAACTCATTAAACTTATTATTAATACCAGGAATTGTTGTATCAGTAATAGTATTAATCTTTTTATTTACTATATCAATAGCACTAGTTAATTCAGTTGGACCAATATAACGAACTTTCTTTTTCCAATTAGTTTCATCAAAATTTGTATTATTAGAAATAGCAGTAAGCATATCTCCTTTATAATACTTAACTCCATTAACAGTAGCATCTTCAGGAAGAATCCAAAGGTCACGTTCTTTATAACCATTACATATAACACCAAGTCCAGCTTTAGCATCAGCATAAGAATCTACAAATATAGAAGACTTACCATCTATAGTATCAAATACATCTTTAGGAATATTCATTTGTTCCCAAGCACTACCATTCCAATAATTAGTAGTACCATCTTTAGTATTATACCAAATATCACCTTTATGACTTTTATCAGTTCCTCCACTTTCCCATACACCAGTTTTTTCGTTTCTAGGATTAGTGTTCTGATACCAAGTTTCAGCTTTACCATCAAGCTGACCTTTAATACCAGTAAGTTCTTCATTTATAGCGTTCTTAAAATCAGCTAAAGTTTTATCATTAGATTTAACCCAATTAGTTCCATTGTAAACCCAAGTTTCAGTTTTATCACCAACTTGTTTAATCCATAAATCACCTTTATCAAAAGGTTTAGTTGGAGTAGTAGCAGAATAAAATATACGACGTTTGCTATTAGCTTTATCATCTGCATCTTTAGCAGCTTTCATAGCTTTATCAAAGTCTGCATCTTTTATTTGTACCCAAGCAGTACCAGTCCAACGATAAGAATGATTATTTTCAATATCATAAACTATATCGCCAATATGTTCTGACTTATCATTTTCATTCCAGCCAGAAGCAGGAAGATTTTTAAGAGTAGGTTCATATTCTAGATACCAAACAATAATACTTTGGTCTTTTTGTTTCTTAACTTCATCAGCAAGATTACCAAACTTAGTTTCATATTCATTAGTCCACTTTTGAATAGTAGCAATAGCTTCAGAATAACGAGAAGCTAAAACCCAATCATCAGCATTAAATACTTCACTCGTTGCAACAGCTCTAGCTATATCATTATTAAACTTTCCTTCAAGAGTAGCATTAACCCACATATCACCAACCTGATAATTAGTAGGTTTAGTATTACCATAGAATACTTTCATTTTGCCATCAGCTGTAGCTTGAGCTCTATTGGCAGTTTCAAGTATTTTAGTAAGTTCACTATCACTAATTACATTCCAACGATAAGGCTTTATATCATCATCGTATCTAGTAAAGCGATAAGCGTAACCTGTCTTTTGGTCATAATAAAGGTCACCAATATGTCGTTCACGAACTTTAATCTTAATTGCTTCTTTTTCTGCTTCTGTATACTTGTCGCTATCTTTAATAGCATTATAATTATTTATATCTTCATTATACCAATCTATACCAGGAATATTATAAGTAAGAACATCTCCTTTATTTTCTTTATCTGTAGAAGGATAATTATTAGGAGTAGGTACACCTTCATAAAACCAAGTTTCAATAGCACCATCAGTTTGCTTTTGGAGGTCTTTAATTACTTGAGAATTATTAATAAGATTCTTTACAGTTTCTTCATCAACTCCACCATTTTCTTTAATATACTGGTCAAGGTCTTTATCTCCAATACTAGAACCTATTTCAAGATTAGCTTTAATATTAATCTTACCATTCTTATATTTAATATAAGTTTTAGGATTAGTACCTTTATCTCCAATATACATATCACCATATACATTGAAGAAAGCTTTACCATTATAAACACCAAATTCTACATACTCTTTATTAAGTAAAGTATAATAATTTATTCCAGCATAAAGAGTAATACTAGGAGCATAATTATCAACAGCATTAAGAACTAAAGCTGTTTGACGTTGAGTATCATTTAATCTATGTCCTAATTGATTAAGAACATCTCCTGGAGCAGGAGCATCAGAACCAGAGTCAAAATCTATTTGACTTAAATCAACATAATGATATTTCTTACCATCAATATCTACAGTATCAGAACTAACATTAACTACAAGTCTCCAAAGATAACTATTTTCTACTTTATGATAAGTACCTTTCTTAACGTTGAAAGTTTTAGCTTGAGCTTGGTCACCAACTTTCCATTTATTTTCTATTTCTTCACCATCTTGTTTACCAAGAAAATAACAACGATAAACTTCTTGATTAAGAGTTTCATTTACAAGATTGCCTTCAGCATCTTCTACTTGAGAAATACTCCAAACATCAGTTTTCTCATCATGTTTAAATACTGGAGCATCTATCTTAATTCTATCTACATAAGCAATTCTAATACTACCAGCAGGAGAAATAACTAACTTACCACCAATAGTATCAACATTAAGTATTTGAAGAGTTTCAAATATAGCTTTAAGACGAACATAAAGATAATCTGTAGTAAGATATGTTCTACCTATTTGGTCTACAGACCAAGTACCTCCTGTGTAAGCAGTAGGTTTACCAATAGTTATTCCATTAAGAAAATCATATATTCCATTAATAACTTCATCGTTTAATTTCTTAGGATAAAGAGCATCACTCTTTAATGCAGAATAAACATTAGTGTTACTAGGAACTTTATTACTAGTAGTAGTTATAATATCAACACCTTTACTATAACCACCACCAATAACACCATTATCAAGACGAGAAATAATATCTTGATTAATTTGAGCTTGAGAAAGTTTATATGCGTAATCCCACCAATTAGTTGTAGATTCAAATAGTCCATCGTTAACAATCTTATAAATCTCACTAATTGTAGGTTTACGAGTACCATCAATCTCTTGAATAGTTGCAGAAGCACTAATAGTTTCCTGGATTTCATTAATATCAGGAATTACTGTAGTAGCTTTAACTACAACTTCTGTAGACTCTTGAGAAGGACTATTTGCGTCTATCTCATTAATAGCAGGAATTTTACTCATATTATTATTAATTATATTAGTAAAAGGAGGAGGACTTTCACGTCAAAATACTTTAGTAACTTAAACATCAATCAGATTAATAATTTAGTTATATATGCCTCCTCCTTTATTTGTATTTTAGCTTATCAAACTTTGATATGAATATTGTCATATACCCACTTTATTTAGCTTCTGAGCATACTTGATATACGTCCGTTATTAGTTAATCATAAACTAACTAAAAGTCGCTTAGAACGTAAATTTCAAAGAAATAAAAATCTTAAATAAAATTTTAACGTCTGCACTATACGTAAAACCCCCAAGACTAATCTCTAGCCTTGAGGGTCACGGACACACATCTAGCATCGCAAGAAGCAAGGGTATTTTATAATTGAATAATACCAGCAGCTCTAAGTTGATTAAGTAGAGTGTTGACAACACCAGCAAGACTTGCAACAGTTGCAGTTTCAGTATCAACATTTACTATGTTTGTAATAGCTTTAACTCCACCAAGAGTTGTCTTAGTAGCAGCAGGTAAAGTATACTCTGTAGGTTTAGTTAATGTAAACTCACCGAGTTTAGTAACAGCACCATCATTACTGATTTTATAAGTTACTGCACTACCTTCATTTGTTATAATAAAAGCATTACCTCCATCAGTAGGAAGCCAACTAGCTGTACCATAACCATGATTAATACTGGTAAAAAATGTATGTTGAGTGTCACCAAGTTTAGCAATATTAGCAGCTTTAGTTTCCTCATCACTACCTATAGCAAGTTCAATAATTTCATTAGAATTAATAAAGTCATTAACTTTAACTCCTAAATTACTAATATCAGATTTTGCAGTATTAAGCTCATTATTGATATTATCAACTTTAGTTTCTATTTCAGTTATATCAGCTCCACCTTCTTGATTAAGAGCTTCTTTAAGAGTATTCTTATTGTCAACAGAAAGACCTAAAGCATCAATAGCTTTATTTATTTTTACCTTATCCATATCAATTTATTTTATTATCAATATTCTTATAATCATAACCAAACTTAGATAAGATTGGTTTAATAATCCAAGTCCAACTTACAGGAGCAAGTATAGAACTATTTACAATAAGTTTTACATCAACACCAATAGCATAATATATGACACTAACAATTACTATACTAAAAAGTAATGTAAGTTTCTTAATTGTTCTAGTTACATTACCACGACAAAGATAAATAAGTATAGTAACTAGTAAATAAGTTAAAACATTAACTATTATGCAATAAGTAAAATCAAAACTATTTATTACTTGTTGTATTATTTGATTTATTATCTCCATTATCATTATCTTTAATTGCTGCAAATATAGTTTTTTATTAGCAATATCAGCAGTAACTATATATTAATTAACACAATTAAAGCAGCCAATATTTATATTAATACTAGCTGCTTCAAATTATTAATGTTATCGACAATTATACCAATCAACTTGAATACCTTTACGACACATGTCTGCATACCAACGATTAAAAGCTATTCCATCATAACCATCAACATCATCTATTACATCTTTTACATATAGACACAAATGTAATCCATCAGGAACACTACTACCTAAATAGTCAGCTTTACACATATTAGCTACAAATACTGCATCATAAGGATTGTCATTATTAGTTAAATGAACATTTGATTGTTTCATCATGTTATCTAACTGTTCTCTTGTTATAGGTTCAAGAGCTACTTCTGTTCCGTTACTATCTCTAGTAGTCATTTTACTAATTGCAAACTCAACTAGTTTACGATTAAAATGTCTACCATTATAACGAAGATAAACAACCATATCTTCAGGAAGTTCATCATAAACATCAAAACCTTCTTTATACATAAGCTTAGTTATTATAAACGCCCCGTAGAAGGCGTGGTTAGAGAAGACTTACCATTACACTCTTCTACGGGGCGGATTTCATATTAATAACGTCCATAACGACCACGCTCACGATGCCCATATTTTCATAATAGTCATTACTCATTTTAAGCAAATGTCTAATAGCTTGAACAGTTCTATTTAGAATAAAGGCTATAGTACTAATTGTAAATCCAGCATGAACCATTTGTTCAACAACAAGACATCTAGTTAATACAACATTTTCTTCTCTGGATTTTCCTACTACATCTTCTCTTGTAATAGACTTTGCTCCATCAATTCTAGTAACAGCACAACAACTAATAACATTGTCTATTACTCTCCAAATTAATTCTTCTTTCTTGTTCATAAGCAAGTCCTTAGTATCTAACTGCTTATTCTCCATCTTCTTTAGTTTTAAAAGTTACTTCTCCAAATTTATTAGCTATTTGTTTATTTACATAGTCAATATAAAGATTAGCTCGCTTAGTATTACCTAAAGCATGAGCAGCACAAGCAGCTTGGAATATATTCCAACAGTTAAACATTATACTACCATCACCTTTACAACCATAAGAACAATCATTAAGAATTGCTTCACCAGATTGACTAATGACAGTGAGTAGTTTTATATATGTATCTTCCCATTCTTTAGGAATAGAAAGAACAATCATTTCTTCATCATTCATAACAATCTAACTTTATTATTAAATTTAGCAATATCAAAACCTTTAATTTTATCAGAGTTATTAAGTACTGCTTTATACATACTAATAGTAGTAAGTTTAAGTACTTTATCTCTGTTAACTATAAAACCTTGAGCAGCTAGATACTCAAGAGTTTTAACAACTCCTTCCTCTAGCTTCTCAAGGTTATCTATAGTGTTATTGTTGTCTATCATAAGAACATCTTATTAAGAATTAAACACTTTGTTATTTATATATATAGAATATTCATTAGTAAGAATAAGTAATTTATTACTTATTTGACTAATTCTATTTATAGAATCTTGACCATCATAAATGATAGCAAGACATTCATTAGTTACAGCATCAATCCACTCTTCTTTTAGTTTAGTAGCTACACAAATTCCATCCAATTCATAAGCAGAAAAAACATTATAAAGTTTGTAATACTCTGTACTAGTCACTTTGAATAAGTTTTGTTTTATCAATACCTTATTCTGTTCAATATTGTTATGAATAATAATTTCATGACAAGTATTAGCAACAGCCCATTTAAAACTATCAAAGGCAGTACAAATAGCATTCTTTACTTTATTTCGTTCTTTAGTCTCAGCATCTTGAAAAGCTTTGTCTAGGACACCATTAAGTTTAACTACGTTTTCGCTTACTTGCTTTACAGCAGCAGCCATTTCAACGATAGGTCTATTTCGGTCTTTAGCTTTAAACAAATCAACAAGCTTAATAATAAGAGTATAAGCAAGATAAACTCCACTACTAATAAGCACTGTAATATAAGAAGTATCTTTTATAGATTCAGCTATTATATCATTGATTTGATTAAATTCTTCCATAACAAAAATAAAAAGGAGAACCTCCCCGTAGAAGATGGATAGGTTCTCCTTGAATAACTAATACCTATTAAAATGCAAGAATAGTATCAAGCAGACCAGTAAGTGTAGTATTGTCTGTAGGAACAACAATAGCTAACTCTTGAATAGGAGCTTCGTCACGAGTACGACCATACTTTCTTGGGTACTTGAATTGAATTGAATACATCTTGTAGTTCTTATCTTCTACTTCCATAGGATAACCTGGATAAATAGAAGCGCCATCACGATATACATTAGAGAAGCCACGGTTCTGAGAACAGAAAGAAGCAAGGTTCTTTACATAAGCTGCATCAAGTGTTGGAGCTACAGCAGCAGTAATAGTAACTTCAGTACCAACCAAATCGTCACCGGCAATAAGATTCCAACCTTGATAATTCTTCTTAGCTTCAATAGTAATCTTAGCTTCATCTACAGTCACTTTAAGGCCATCAAGTTGTTCATTACCAGCTTCAATCATATTAGTGAACTGGTCACCAAGTGACTTAGCCATAGCAGTAGCAGTAGTCTTATGTGAACCATTATCTGTAACAGTCCAAGAATAACGCTCATGCTTTTCAGTACCAAGTTTAATAAGCTGAAGTGTATAATCTTTACCTGCAACAGGCTCTGGAATAGTAAGCTCTGCCTTAAACATTGTACCTGCTTGAGGAGTAGAAATTGTAACACGTGCAGAAGCAAAATCAATAGGAATTACAACTGCTTGACTATTAGGACGACCATAAGCAATACTAAAATCAGCAGCAGGAGCAGCAGCAAGCCACTTAGAATCATCATCATTCTGCCACATGCCAATAGTACCAGCAGCTACATTGGTCAAGTCTTGTGGTTTACCAGTAGCAGAAAGAACTGCATCACTAGTACAAATAAATAATTGTCTCATTATTACTTAAATTATAAATTACGTTTAACTAACGAGAATTAGGTTCATAACCTTCATCTCTAGCATTATTACGGACATTCTCACGTTGTTGTTGCTGTTGAGCACCTTGAGCACCTACAATACCGCCATTAAGAGCAGTACGATATAAATCCACAGCATGCTTAACAATATCAACGTGCATACTCTCAGGAAGTTCACAATCTACGTCTGTACCACCAATATCTTCATTAAACCTAACAATGCCAGGCTTACCAATATAAGATAAACGAATTTCATTTACTTCAAGACCGCCTCCGAACTTATAAGCATCTGGTGTAGTCTTAGTATTGGCATCAGGTTTATCAATGTAAAGTTCAATAGTGTTATCATGAATAGTAGCAACAGGACTTCGAAGACTTGGAGCCATTACAAAATCATTAACAACATCAGCAAGATATTGGTCATCTACAAGACGAATTGGGAATATATTAGTAGTAAATGAACTACCACCTTCAGCTTTAACATAATCAATGCTCAAATCTACAAGGAAGAAATACTCAATCTTATTAGGTTTACCATTATCTGCACTACCAGGAGTAGCATAAATATTATCACCTTTTTTAATTGTAGTATCTTTAGCTTCGCTAGCTATACCAAAATTATCAAGAGGAAGAATATAACTTGCAATGTAATTAGTCTTTGCTGTAGGAAGTTGAACTTTAGCTTTCCATACTTTATAAAGACTTTTAAGAGCATTAACTTGATTAAGCTTTGAGTTATCAGTGATTACTCTATCACTGGTAGAACCAATGTTTTGAGCAATCACTTGATTTACTGTGTCCGAAATGGAGTTGTTCAGCAACAAGTCTATCTGTGAAGGCAGTATTGCTCTCACATTCTGCATACCCATTTGTTGGGCATAATTTCTGAACATTTGGTGCATTTCAGCAGTAGTCATATCTTTATCAATTAAAAGAGTTTCAATTTGTTTTCCAACTTATTCTTTAGTCCGTTATTGTCAGGGTTCTTAAAGAATGCGATAGCATCATTAATATTAGCACCAACAAACAGACCATCAGGAGTATTGATTTGTTGATTATACTCTGAACGAACAAGTTCACCTCTAGTAATAAGAATTTCGATAAATGCTTTATCGAGAAGATTCTTGTCAGTAACTATAGAATTAAACTTCTTAGGGTCTTCAGTAGCGAACTTCATAAGGTCATCAACTTGTTCAAGAGCAGTCTTATTAAGACCGTCAGAAATATTAAGACCATTAGTTCTACAATACTGAATATAAGCAGCACTAACTTTACTAGGTGAAGATTGAAGTTCAACAAGACGTTCAATAGCCTTCTTACGTTCAACAATAAGCTTAACCTTACGATTCTCTTCTTTAGCAACATCTTTAATAAAGAAACGAAGAGTAGCATTACTATTAATAAACGCTTCATCTTTAGCTACATCAGGGTAGTTAAGACAATGACGCCAAATAATATATTCCTCTACGTTATCAGGCATACCATACTGGTACTTAGTTTGTTCAAGACGAGTAATAGCTTCATCACGTTTAACAGCAGCTTTATAAAGCTCTGCTTCATTAGAGCGGTCTACCTTTTCATAAGCTGCAAGAATTTTATCTTCCTCAGCTTTAACAGTGAGATAATCTCTTTTATGATTATAATGGAAAGAAATATTGAGTTCTTTATCTCCATCATTAACATCGAAGAAAATGTTATTAAGATAACCTTTAACTCTAGTAACGAAATCTGGATGATTAGCAGCAACACCAATAATCTCTGGATAATAAGCAGCTAGCTCACCTTTATTACTCATAAGAATACGTACAGACTTAACAGAAGAACCTATAGTAGCTTTAGGCTTACCAAGAGCTTGCATATTAATTCTACGATAAGCAGAATAATTACGAACAGAAGAAATAACTACAGTCTTCTTTTCAAAATATGGAGCTTCAAGTTCTGCCTCAAGAGCAGCTTTTTCTTTAGCTTCTAATTCAGCTTGTGTCTGGTCTGCTGAAGGAGTTGAACCTTCAGCAGGAGTATTATCATTTCCACTATTTGCAGGACTACCTTTTGGAATTTCAATTTTAATATCAGTCATAGCAATCAAATTTTAAATATTAGAGTACACACTTGAGTTGGAAGAACTTAGTGTTACGGTCAACTTGGAGACCATAAGAATCCTTAACCTCATAACGAGATACGTCAATGTCTGTAGACAGAGTATTAGCAGGGAAACCACCCCATGATGCAGGAATTGGAGTAAGACCCTTAACAACTCCAGCAATATGCTCTTGACCCTTCATACGTACCTTACGAATATTATTGTGACCATCATAAGAAGATGTATCAAGCATAAATGCTTGGTGAGAAGTCATTGGAAGACCAGTACGAGGATGGATATAACCATTGTCACGAGCATTGTCTGCAAAAGTACCACGGTCAAGGAAACCAAGATGCTTGAGAGTAATCATGTGACCATCAACAGTCTTATACTGACGGAAGTAATTACCATAAGAAAGACCACTCTTAGATTCACTAATCATCTTGTCACCAAGAGGAGTAACAAAACCGTTATCACGAGCATCATTCTTAACAGCACGGTCAAAGTCTTCAACGAAACCCTTACCACAAGCAAGAACTACATCCATATTACCGGTATCAGTATTGCGGTCAAGAATATCACCAATAGTACGATTCAACTTATTAAGAGTAAGTTCCTCTCCATAAGTATCATAGTTACTTTCACGACAAATCTGTTGCATACCAGCAGTATGTGGAATAGGCTGACCATTGTCTTCATCAATAAGAGTAATCTCACCGTTTACAGTCTTATTATATTCTGCAAACCAAAGACGCTCTTCATTCATAACACGTTGCTGAAGCTCAAACTGACGCATCTCCTCATTCATCCAAAGATTAGTAGTACCACCACCACTAGTCTTAAACTCATAAGTAACAACAGTATTACTAATGTTACCAGCAATCTCTTTACTATAACGATGGAACTCAAGTTGAGAAGTCATCTTACCAGGTCCCATAGTATTAGTACGATTACCCTTTGAGAAAGACTCTGGAATAGTAGGAGCAGTCAAAGACCAAAACATACCTACACCAAGATTCTGAGCTACATTAACGTAAGCATTTGGATTAGGATTTGTAATACGAAGACGATACAAATAACCACCATGAGAACCATGACCGAGGTCTTTCATAATACGAACTTGAGTTACACCATCAGGAGCAATCAAACCATACTGCTCAATGAACCAGTGTGTCTTAAACTCAACTTCAAAAGTAGCACCACCTTTACCAGGAGTAGTATTAGCAGTGTTAAACCAAAGTACAGAATCATTGAACTTCATACGACCCATAGTCTTCCAAGTCCAATCAGTAGTAGCAATATCTACTACACCAGCAGTACCTTGTCCTTCTGTAAGGAAATTAAGTGGGAATCTATCATCATCCATACCAAAAGTATAGGTGAGCATAGAATTAATCTCACTAGGTTTGGTAAGCATAAGATGAGCAATAGTTTCCTCATTAGAATAACCACGGTCATCATAGTTACCACGTTGCACTTCACGAATTGCGTACATAGTTATTAATTAATTAATTAAACATTTAGCTAAATTGAATATTATCAATAGCTTTATTATTATTAGTTTGTGGCTTAGTAATTCGTACAGTACCATGACCTTTATTTCCTTTGCTAACGAGCTTTAAGGTTTTAACCTGCTCATTATTAATAGCCATTTTAACAAGGTCTTTATAAGTTCCACCTGTGAACATTAACCAAGCACTAAGTAATTCTTGATTAGTAGCTTCCTCTGGAGATTGATTAGCAAGAGCACGCTCATAAGCAGTAGCAATATTACCATCTTCATCTTTAAGACCACGAGAAAGATAATCATAGAAATCATTTGGAGTAACAGTAACTTTCTGTCCATTAACTTCTTTAACAAGAGATTCAGGAAGTTTGTATCCTCCAATTTCGCGTTTATCAATAGTATCTTTAATACCTTTCCAATAAGCAATAGTTTCAGCTTCTTGTTGCTGACGATAAGCTTCAGCTTGTTTAGCTTCATTTTCATCACGTTGTTTATCAGCATTCTGAAGATTAGCAAGTTGAGCTTTAGCCTCATCATAAAGACCACCAGAATCTTTAAGATACTTAATGTAATTATCATTAAGAGAAGCATTACCAAATTCTCTAGCAGCAGCTTTAATAATAGCAATTTGTTGCTCTTCAGACTTTTCATCAACAGTAATACCTGAACGGTCAGGACGTTCACCAAAACCACGAGGGTCGCCACCATTTACAGTAAGATAATCAACAAACTGCTTGAGAATAGGATTGTCAACAAATACTTTGTTAACAGCAGCAGAAGCTACTTCATTAGATTTAAGTTCAATAGCAGAATTGATATAATTCTTAACACCTTCAATGTCGTCAGTAAATTCAACTGGATTACCATTTTCATCAGTAATATCAATATTCATAGCTTTACGAATATTTTCAATATTTACCTCAGCTCCAGGTTCATCAACTTCAAGTGATTTAATCCATTCATCAACATCTTTAGCTTCTTTAAAAACTTTACCATCTGCGTCTACAAGGTCTCCATTTTTAGCAACAGTATACTTTTTACCTTCAAACTCGACATTTGTACCTATCTCAAGACTCCCCGTAGAAGAGTTGGATGGATTGTCTTTGTCATTATCCTTATTATCAGGATTGTCATTGGCATTATCGGGGTCAGGATTATCTTTATCATTTCCATCACCGTCTTTACCGTCACCATCTTTATTATCACCAGAGCCATTACCACCGCCATTATTATTATCAGTGCCGCCTCCGTTACCTTGGTTATTATCGGCGTTAGTACCACTACCATTACCACCGCCGTTTCCAAAATCAATATTATCAAGTTCAACCATCAAACGATGATGCTGACCGAACCCAATACTATTACGAAATACAAACATAGCTTTATAATTTAAATGATTAATAATACACTAACACTTGTTAGTTGCTGCAAAAGTAATACCTTTATTTATACTATAAAGAAAAGCATAAGTTATTTAACTATCATTATTAGAAGTTTCAGCAAACCGATTATTAGTAGAATAAAGGTTATTAATGTCATCAGTTTGAGCATAAGTTTCTTATACAACTCCAGTACTTTAACCTATTGTTTGCATGTATTCTCAAGTGGCTTTGTTTGTTGCAAACATTCAAATACATGCAATTTCCTTAACGTACAATCAATCCAATCTAAGTGGCTTATAAGTTAATCAGCTATTTATAGATAATGTCTCAGAATTGAATTTAAAATATTAAATAAAATTTTATCACGTAAAATAAAAGGAGCAATACTCTCACGAGCACTACTCCTACACATAATATAATCAACAAACAAACAATTTATTTCTTATCGTACTTATTCTTATTTGTCTTTGCTATCTTTAATTGATTAGCCATTTCTTCTCTCTTTACTTGACGGTCAGCAGCTTTATTGTAAGCATCCATAGCTATCTTCTGTCTTTCAAGTTGAAGTTTAGCAGCTTCACTAGCTCTCTTACTTTCCTCTTGAATACGAGCTAATTGGTTCTTAGCATATTCATCATTTTGAGGATTTGTATCACCAAGCAAAGCTATATCACCTTTAGCATATTCAAGCTGTAAATCATATTGTGCTTTAAGAGCAAGTGTTTCTCTATCTTGTTCACCTTTAGCAGCAATCTTTTGTAATTCAAGTTGATTAGCTTGTTCTTGAATAGCCTGGTCCATTTGTTTCATTTGTTCTTCATGTTGTTGCTTTAACTGACTAAATTTCTTAACAGCATCACTAATAGCAGCAACATTATCTCCAGTAATAGCAGCAAGAGCAGAATCCAAATCACCATTCTGTGCAGCACTAAATGCCCATTGCTTTAATTGTTGAATCTTATCCATTTCCTTAGCGTTGTTTCTAACAGTAGTACTAAGGTCAGAACCAACAAATGAATTTACATCAAGACTAAGATAATGTTTCTTACCGGTTGTCTTATCGATGTAAGATGTGTCTAGACCTTCAATATAAGCACATTTAGCAAAGTCTAAATCTCTATTATAATCAGCACATCTCATTTGGTCAAACATCTGGAATATTATAACAGAACCAGTACTTGATTGAGCAACAGCAGTTTGAGTAGTAGAAGCTCCAGCAGATTGAGAAATTTGTCCATAACGTTGAGCATTCATATCAACAAGTTCACGAGCTTCAAGTTTAATAGCTTCTTTTAGATTACTAAGTTCTGTAATATATTGACCCATATTTACATTAAGCAATCTAATGTTTTGCATCTTAACTCCTGCTGCATCTTCTTCATCATCAATAGGAAGTACACCATCAGCAGCCATTCTATATATAGCATCTTCTGTATTATTAGATACAAGAGACTTAGGCAAAAGCATAATAAGCATTTTATTCTTTGCTATTACCATTTCTTGATGATAAGAAACTATATTACGAAATACTTGGAAAGGAGTAATAGTTTCAATGATACTAAACTTACCAAAATAAGGAAGTACTTCCATAATACCATTATAAGGAAGTTTACCTTTACGTTCATAAAGTATAGGTCTAGCTTTAACGGGATAAATACCAGTAAATCTAGTTCCTATTCTATAACCTTCATAAACTTGAGGTTTATATTCCCATTCAATACTAATATCACCAGCTTCTTTATTCAACTCATAATCTTCTTCTACAACTCTTTGTTCCTGAAAACCAAGTTGATTTACAAAAGTAAGAATACCTTGACGAGCAAAACCTTTCCAAACTACATGCCAAACTTCATAAAGATTACCATTACGAGCACTAGGATGTTCATCTTTACTTTTAAACAGTTTACGCTCTTCATCAGTAAACTTATCACAAACATTAGCATAATGTTCAAAGTATTGGTCATATCTTAAAGGAACAGTCCTTGTAGCATAAGATGCATCGTTATAATACTTATCAAGGAAACTTCTATCATTATCGTCAAGATAATCATCAAAAGCATCAAGAATTTGATTATAACTCATCTTCATCTTTCTAGCAAACATATCATGGTCTTCAATCATATATTCACTATTAGGAATAGGATAAGCTTCCATTAAAGGAACACATTCTTTAATAATCTTATCTCCTCTAAGTTCAGTATATGTATAACATTCACCAAAAGCACAATAATTAAAGAATGCAGTAAGATAAATATTAAGGTCGTTAGTAATATCTCTAATATAATTAAGAATATCTTGACCTTGTTTACTTTCTCTATCTATATAATCCTGGTTAAACTTATTCATAAATTCCTCTGGGTCAGGCATAACATCTTGAGGATTTATAGCTTCTACAGATTGACCTTGACCTTCAGCTTGTTGAACAGCAGCCTGATAACGTTTTTGAAACTCCTGTTGAAATGCTTGTTGAGCAGCTTCCATAACTTTTTGTTTAAGAGCAGCATTTCTATTAAATACTATATCAGGATTGTTAGCTCCTACAACAAAGTCATGAGGATTTTTAAAATACTCTCCTATATATCTACGTATAATATCGGACATAATATCATAGTTACGTAGAGTAGCAGGAAAGTTCTTAAAACGTTCTTTACTAGCATTGTAAGGATTAAGAGTTTTTCTATAAAACTCTTGAGGTAATTCACCATGTAGAATACGAATTTTAGTTTCAGTATCACTACGGTCATTCATACTAATTCCTAAACCAATAACATAATCAATACTATTAGTATACCAATAAGGCTTTGCTTTCTCTTCAGCACTAACCTTTTGTTTAGGAAATTGATAAGTTAAATTGTTATTAAACATACGTATATTTATTTAGTTAATTATTAAACAAACCAATCTCTATCCCAAATATTATCATTATAATTTTCAATAGTAGCTTTCTTACGATGAGCAAGTTCTTTAGCAGCTTCTACATCATCAAGTTTCCATTGAAGTGCACGTATTAACATTTCAGATACTCTATCGAAGTTACCTTTATCATTCCATTTAAGAAGTTCAAGTATACTTTGATAATCATAAATAGTCTGAAAGAAATAAAGAGGTGTACCATCAAGTTTTTTACCAACTTCACTATACAACATTTCTTTAAGTAATCGAAGTCCTTCAAGAACTTTAGTAGTACCTTGACCGCTACCGCCACCCATATTTACACCATAAGATGCAGTAACTTTAGCTTTAATAGAACTATCCCAAAGTTCTACTGGGTCTTTCATTAAATACTTTAAAGCTTTCCATTTAGTGAAATTACTAACAGTTTCACCACGGTTAACCTCAACACCAGTAGTACCTATACAATTATAATAAACAGCCATAAAGTAACATATTCTATCAGCTTCTTCAAGTTTCTCAGGACGACCATAATACGCACATACTACTTTACCTTTAAAGCCATTATATTGTGTAGGGTTCTCCCAAACTTTAATACTATTATGAGAATGTTTATTAGTGATACCACTAGTTTCTTTATTTACACCTACAGGGTCATAACTTATAGAATATTGACCTTTTGGAATACCAACTTCATATTTACCATTTTCATTGACATGATTAACTCTAATAGGTTCAAACCATTTACGAACACAGCCATGTGGATGTTCATGTTGTTTACGAGGTACACCTTGAATCCAATCAAAGAAATCTTTATTAAATTTACCTCCTTCTGCTTTAATACGAGCATTAGTTTTAAATATTACTTTACCATCAGCATCTTCAAAAAACATACCATCATCAGATATATTAGTATAAGCTGGGTCATTTTTAAGTACTTCTTCCCAATTCATTAAAGCTTCAGAACTAAACAAGTTTTCACTAGTAGAACTGAATGATTCACTAGGCATATTAGCATACTGACCTAAGTAATTAATATAATCACTAAAAGTTTTACTATGAACTTTCTTATCAGTACGTTCTTTATAAGCAATTCTAAGACCCATTTCAATGTCAGAATTACCATCAGCATCCATAGCATATCTATCACCAATCTGACCTTGAAGACCCCAACAATAAGGTTTAAAATAACCACAAACTTCATTACGAGAATCTTTATCCCAAACATTCTCAAAAGCTATAAAATGAAAAGCAGATGGATTATAGAAGTTACGTTCAAATGTTTGCATGTTACCACTAGTAGCAGTACCCCAGGCAAATAAGTTACCTGTAACATAACTACCAGTACGCATAGCAGGTTCAGTAACATTCATATATTCATCGAAGTTTTCCATAGTAGAAACCTCCTCAGTCTTAACACTAACAGCGTCCTTACCAATAGCACAATCAGGATTGTTATTAGCAGAAGCACTAAATAGAGCACTATTCCAACTATTAGGACTAATGTCACCATTAGGAAGTTTAAAGCCTAGAGTAAAGTTTTCAGCAGCACGAGAAAGAATACCACGTTTAAAGAAAGTCTTATTCTCGTAAAAATAAAGATTACGAATAGTAAAATCAGTAAGACCACCACGCTTAGTAAGATACTTACTATCAGCAGCAACATGAATACAAACTTTATTAGGTTGAAGATTTATCTTATTGGCACTATGACTAGCCATAATATAAGAGAAACCACCACGACGAGTTTTATCAATAAGAAGATGAAAACCATTAAGTTCACAAAACTCTATAATAGCAAATGTCCAAAACTGTGCATCTATAAACTTAGGAAAGTCTTGTTTCTTCTTAGCAACAGAACCTTTATCAGTATGAATAATAGTCTTTTCATCAAGCTGTTCAATAATAGTATAATTCAGATAATTATACATATCTCCACTAATGTGAAGATTGTGAACTTCGCCATTACGCATAAAACATGGAGCATCAAATCCATGTTTACGTCTATACTCTTCTCTTTTACGTAATTGACGATGAGGAATACTATCTTCTTTATATAAAGTATATTTCTCACCATTTATATGATATAGAGAAGCCATCTTAGTAAGAAGATTAGTATTAACAAACTTATCTCCTTTACGTATATCAAGAAGAAAGCCACCACTTTCTCCAATCATAAACAAATCATTAGGGTCTTTATAACCTGCTTCTCTAGCATGTTTATATTGTCCATGATTATCGTTTATATATTGAAGAAAAGGGTAGCTTTCAATATACTTTTCTACAGTATGATTATCACTCATTTTATTAAACTTAAAATTAGTAATATAATAGCACCAGCAGCACTACAATAAGCAACATTACGTTGTTTTGTTACTTTCTTACATGACCTATCCAATAGTATATATCTTTGTCTAGCTTGTTCTGCAAGAATACTATCATTTCTAATAATTTGTCGAAGATTCTTATTAATATCTTTTTCATAACTTAATTCTATTAGTTTAGCATTAGCTTTACGAATATCACTAATCGCTATAGTTACACTATCTTGTTCTATCCTCCCCGTAGAAGATGTTAATGATTTACTTGATGAGTTTATAGAATAACTTAACAGTACTATCATTATCAAGAGTTTGTACTTCAATAACTTTTGCATTTTTAATACTATCTAAATTATCAACTTTAATTCTTAAACTATCATTATGTTTCTGTATTTCAACATCAGGTTCAATAATATTATTAGTCTTTCTATGATAATAACTTCCAATAATTATAGAAGCAATAATAACAAATGTAAAAACAAGTAATATTACACAACCTTTACCAGATTCATTACTAAAACTATCCATTACTTAAACATTTACTAAAAGGTTTATAACTATGAAGACTATTAATAATTTCTTTATCAATATCTTCTTGAATTTGAGAAAGACATATAAAACCGACATTCTCTTCAGGAATAACAGTTTTAAAACCTATTGGCGTAGAAAAAGTATCTAAACCATTATCTTTAGAAAATATATCACGAATAGCTTTTTCTAAATCTTTTATAGTAAAAGTACTTTGAACTTCACCATCAACAAGAATACAAGCCATTACAAATCCTCCTCATTAAGTAAAGTATAAGTAAATAGTTTACCATATCCTTGACTAATTTGTCTATGAGCTAGTTTCATAAGAGTATCAAAATCTTCTTTATTAGCAAGAACTTGACAACCAGCAGACCAATTATCTACTCTAGTAGAATGTTTTCCAGCTTTATGAATATTGATACCAAATGTACCTTCTTCTACAGTCTTTGAATTGAAATCATAAACAGCGTCTTTATTATTATCTCTATAAACTTTTACTGGTTTATATTGAACAATAGCTTCATATTTACCTTTATGATAACCAAGTTTCCAAGCAGAACGATATTGACCAGGAACAAGTATAGCACAACCTTTATAACTTACAGGTTTAGTCATACTAGTAATACCAGGGTCAGTAGTAGCAGCAAATATATTTCTAGATTTGATGCCATACATATCAATGTATTCTACTACAATAACATCATCAAATTTATTAGTAACATTATTACCAGCATTTCTGATACCAATAATATTAAGATTATACTTACCTTTATTAAAATAGGCATATCCTTTATTGACGAGTATTTTGCTGAAATCAGCTTTACTTGCTTTATTAAATAATTCTTCATTCATATCTTATTATTTTAATATACCAAATACATAAAACATTCCAGTTTCTGGAATACCTTTACAAACATATTTAATATTATCGACTTCTTCAACGTGAAGAACTCTAGTATTAATTCGTCTTCGTCTAGTCATATTACCATTGTATTTCAGTTTGTGGAGTTAGTAAACCTTGTTTATTAAGTTTAATTCTTCTATCTTGAAACATAGCATCTATTTCATTACGAATATAATTAATCTTAAACCAAGTAACAACTTCCTTACCTTCTTTATCAATCTTATACATACCATGAACGTCACGATAAGGCATACCATATTTATTCTTTTCAAAAGGAGTTTGAATATGACAAAGACCTAGACCAACACAAGGAATACCTAATATCATTTCAGTCATTCTAGCATAAGTAGATAATTGCATAGTATAATGATTACCATTACAATTTTCTAGATGAGCAAAAGGAGGTAACATAAATTCATGAGTATTACACCATTCACTAGTAAGTTGAACAGGTTTAGTAGTTTTATCTTTACGATAAAAACCACTAGTAAAATGAAGACCATCTTTATTAGTTTTCCAATCAAGAATAACAAATCTATCAGGTCTCACACAAAGAACATCTATAGTACCACTAAGAAGTAACTCTGGAACAAATACTCCAATTTCAGAATAAATAGTATATCCTTTATTTACATAATATTGAAATACTTGATATATTTCAGGATACTTATTATTAGTAGCTTCTTTAAATTGTTCTATATCTAGAGGATGCGCTCTAAGATTAGGAATATCAGCTACAGTTATACATCTACCACTTTTAACTTGGTTAAGATATTGAATAGCATCTTTGAACATACTACTTCCTTTAATACCATCTTCAAGTCCATTATGAGTAGCTGTACCACGTTCACAAGCTTCTTTAGTTATTCTTTCCCATTCAGCTTCAAGTTTACGTTCACTAATACCACGTTCTTTAGCTTTCTTCCTAAGCCAATATTTCTTATCAAACTTAGGACAGTAATTTTCTATATTAGTAGTTACACTAAGATATTCATTACCTAAAGAATCAGTATATTTATGTGGACCTTCATCAAAATAAAGAAAGTTATTTTCATAAATACTATTCATAACTTAAACAATATAATGTTAAACATAATCAGCAGCATTCATACTACTAGTAATAGCACCACCACCTCTAGCTTTTTCAGACTCTTTTTCATACATAAGATTTTCCTTAGCTTCATTCAAAGATTTTAAAGTCTTAGGAATCTCAGATGCTTTATCAGTAACTTTATCTACTAAATCTAAAAGAGTACTTACATTCTCTATAGTTAAATTAGCTCTATCTCTAAGCTTTTCGTTAAGCAAAGCATTAATAGAATCAACTGCAATATTTACATTATGTAGAGTTTTAAGAAGATTTTCAACAACTCTACCAGCTTCTCCTATACTTTGAGCATAATATCTTTTAATTATTTTCAAAACAAGAGCACTAGGTATATAGTTAGCTGGAAGACCAGCTTGTTCTATAGCCATTTTAAGAGCTTCAGCATCACTTAAACCGCTTTGTTTTGCAGGAGACTTAGGGTCTCCAAGATAATAAATAACTATACAGTCTTTTACATAACCAGATTTATCTTTAGACTTATCTCTAGTATAAAGCTCTCTAACGTCTTTATCTATTAATTGACGAATAGTTGGAGCTTCAGGCATACCATTTTCATCAATAAGTAAAAGATTATCTATTATTAATCTATCTCGTTGCATGGTTCAGAATAATTTAAACAACCTAAACAATAAAACCTAATATTAGCATAATATTTACCACGACGTTCAACACATTTCCAATAAGTTTTACCATTCTTATTAGCCATACGTGCAACTTGATAATTATATATTTTTGCTTCATTGTCTCTAATAACAGCTTCTCTCATCATTGCAGCTCTGAAATTTTCAAAGTTTTCAGGAGTCATGATTTCTTTAGCAGCATCTAGAGTTTCTTTATTTTTAGCATAAGCTTTTGAACCAGCTTTTCTTTTAATCTTACCAAGATAAGGAATAGCAGTAACTTCATCAGCTTCTAAATGACGTTGAGCATCTTTTTCAAGTTGAACTAGAATCATCATGGCAACATCCTTATCTATAATATTATCATCTATAGTTTTAAGTATAGATGCTTTATTTTCAATAAGAACTTGTTTGCCAGTAGAACTAGGAAATTTACCTTCTTCTAAACCTTCATCGTTTATTTTATATTTCATATTAATAATATTATTAATAGTACAATATAAAGCTTTGGGAGTGTGAACTCCCTTAGCTTTTAAAGCCTCCCCGTAGAAGATGTGAATAGGTAATTACTTACCCATATCAGTTTCTCCAGCATCAGGAGTAATATAATATTTAGAAGTAGGAACATACTTTCCTATAGAACCATGAATATTACAAACTGGAACAATCTTAAAATCTACAAAATAAGTAGGAACATTAACTGCCATAAGTTTCTTATTTAAATCAGCGTTAGTTTGAAGAAGATTAAGTAAGAAACCAGGAGTAAGAACATTATCAGGAGAATTAACATGATGTCCCATAGCAATATCACTAGGAGAAATAACTATAGTTTCACCAAGTTTAATGTCTTTGATAAATTCATCATCAGTATTACTCTTAATCATAACAGCAACACCACTAACACTTGCATTCTTATTTTGTCTACTAAGACTTACAATACTAATAGGACGCTCTTTAAATACAACAGCAATAAGAGCATAATTCTTACTAACATTAACATGCTTAACGTAATCAGCAATTACATTCATGTCAACTTCACTCATACTAGTAGGCATACGAAGGGTCTGATTAAGACCAAGATAATTAACTTTTAAATCAACCATAATTTTATATTTTAAATTAATACTTTGAATAGTGTCCGTACTATTAAGTTATTTCAGCCTACAGAAATTAACTTAGTAAATAGTAATACTGTAGGTGCTAGAAATACTGCTGCAAATATAGATAATAATAATGAAAGTAATAATAGTATTAGTAATAAATTATAATTAGTTAAACGGAATTAACTAAATTTGATAATTATCAGCACGATTAGTAAGTAAAGTAATAGTAAAATTAATGTGATGATTAATTAAAAGTAATGGTAATGATAATGATAAAAATGAAACAAGTAGTAATGATAAAGAAAACTATGAAACAAGTAAGGGTAGTAATAGTAAAGTAAAAGTATAAGATAATAGTAAAAGTAACGTAAATGATTATATGAATAATTATAATGATAAAGTAAAGGAAGATTAAGGTAAAGTAAATTATAAAGTAAATGATAATAATAGAAGCAGTAAAAGTAGGGGTAGAAAATTATATAAATAACTATGAGCAAGGAGGTATGTAGTTAGACCCCCACCATCATAAAGACAATATCAATACCCCCGCCTATCAAGTAGGAAATTCAACATTTTGACTACAAGAAAGAATCAATTTTCAACAACAAGAAAAGAAACAAGTCTTGGCATGGAACGGGTTCATGCTCTAGCTTATGCTAGTTTCATTAATTTAAACACTTATTATTATGAAATCAATGAATCTTAATTTGACAGTTCAGAATGTACGTACATTTGCTAATGCAGACGGTAGACAATTCATTAACCTCATTACTGTGCAAAGCTTTCCAAAGCGTAGTGCAGACAAGGAGACTGGTGAGTTTGTTGAAGGTGTTAGCAATGAGTTGGTAATGTCATTGCGTCAGTTCATGCATGTAGTGTACTTAACACCGAACTTCTTACAGGTGTACTTCAAGGACTTCGACAGAAAGGAATATACTGTTACTCCTGATGGAGTTTGGTATAGTCTGTTGCTTGGTGCTACTCTTTCTGTCACTATTGAACGTTATGAAGATGGCGACACTTTCACCAACGAGATTAGTGGTGAAGAAGAGAGTTCTGATGGTGTGACTTATCATACTAGACTTACTAAGATTAAACTTGCTACTTGTGGTAGAAAGTTTGCTCTTCGTAAAGAAGATGATTTCGATGCTGTTGAAGCTACTATTCTCGACCTTGAGAATCTTGCTCCAACTGTACACAAGTTTACTGTCAAGACAGAAGCTGAGAAGCCAGCTGAGAAAGAGGCTGAGAAGCCTGCTGAGAAACCAGCTGAGTAATGAAATGCAAGAGTGGGAGAGAAATCTCCTGCTCTTGTTACTCATTGGACTTTTTTGACTACAAGAACAACTCAAGTTGACTACAATAAAGTTACAAGAGTTGACAACAAAAAAGAAACAAATTCTGCGTATCAAAATTAGAATACTTATAAGACTTTTTTATAAATGTTATAAGACTTATTCTATTGATATTGCAAGTATTTATTTATTAATTTAAAGATAAGGAGAACTTATTATGAATAATCAAGTAGCATTAAATCTTATTGAAGCTATTGTAAGTGCTAAATGTAATACTATTATTGCAACTATTGTTACAGATAATGGTAGTGTTTATGAAAATATTACAGTAGACACATTTGATACAGAAGGTGTTTTATTTAATGAAACACATTATATAGCTTATTCTTACATTGTTGAAATCAATGTTAGGAACGTACCTGAGTAAGTATTAAAACTGCTCATTATTTAATTATAGGAGAACTATTATGAAAAAGGTAATGATTTTAGCGATTTTAGTTGCTTATAAGGCTTTTAATGATAAAAGTCTTACTATTGTAGTTAATGAAGGTAATCATGAATATGTAGTTAATAATGTTATTATTGATGGTATTGACTGTGATACTATTAGTGTTTTTATTAATACTAATGGTGATATGTATTGTAAAACTATTGATATTGATGATATTACTGGTATTCAGTTTCAAAAGTAACATGAGTGTAGATAATATTGATTATGAGGATATTTATGATAATATTGATGATTATGAATATCCTTATAATCATGTGAATAGACGTGATTTGTAGGTATAACATTAACGCACGCACGTACGCGCACACGCACGCATGTATATAATAATAATATAATATATAATATAATAACTATAAGTTATTATATATATCTATTATATTTATATTATTATTATATACTGCTGCAAGCTTAAACGAAAGTCGAGCGTAGCGAAACTTGAAGCATTGGTGTTACACTAGTAATAACTATAAAATAAATAATGATTATGATTAAACTAAATAGTGATAAAGGTAGAGAAATTATAAGTGATTATATTACTGCTTTAAATGGTGATGCAGAGTCTATTAAATGGGCTAATGATAAACGTAAAGCTGAGTATGATACTTATGATGATGAACTAAAAGTTAGTGTTGATAAGTGTTTTGATTGTATTTAATGTGTAACTGAAGGTGAGAAAGTTAAAGATAGTGTTGCTGAGACAGTCCCACTTTCTCATCTTCTTTAAATTAATAATACTCATGATTATACTATTAATTTCACTTATAATTATTCTATTCGTTACTGTAATTATTGATGTTATTCTTTATGATTATGATGTTTCTTATCGTACTCATAGAGTACTTGCATATATAATATATTTTACTTTATTTGCAACTCTAATAGTATCATTAATTGCTTGTGTATCAACTAGTAATAGTAGTTATAAGTCTACTTCAACTATTCCTATAGTTACACCTATACTATTGCCTGTTCATTAGTATAGTGCTTTTCAAGTAGATGATACTACTATAACTAATATTCAAATGTTTTACTATATAACTTATTAATGTTATGGATATAGATTTATTTAAATATATACTTAGACTATCAGTCATACCTATGTTATTTTTAAGTCTTTTACTTATTACTCATGGTACTGATGATAGTATTAATGTAATTAATGTGATTGGTATTGTACTACTTATTATAAGTGGTATTATTATAATTAATAATGCTAGTAAAGATAAAGATGAAGAAAGTAAGTAAATCTACAGCTCTTGTGCTGTTAATATTAATAGCTACTACTGTTAGTAGTACTCTTAGTTTAGTTAATGCTGTTACAGCTAATACTAAACTTCGTAACGAAATAAAAGTTTATAAAGCTTATTATAATGCTTCTGAAGCTTTATTTGAAGAAATAGAGGATTATAATGAAAACCTCTTTGATACTGATAAAGCTATTGATTATTATAATGCTAGACTTCCCATTTCCAAATAAATAAAGTTCTGTTACTAGTACGGTCTGTGAAGATAGTACTAGTTTAATTAGTAATCGTGTTAATTAACAATATTATAAACGTTTTAAATTAAAGAATTATGAAAAGTTTTGAAACAGTGAGTGCTGAACTCAAGAAAGTTAAGACTAACAATGTAGTAACTACTACAGTTCGTAACATCAATGTAACTGATATGACTACTTGGCAAAGAGTAGCTATCACTCTTAACACTCCAGTTAAGGGTTATGTTGCTGATGAAGAAGGTAATTATTCTGAAGGTGAAGTAAATGTTGTATTTGTTTCTGCTTTCAGTGTTATTGCTGCATTTAGAAACAATCCTAAGACTGCATTTGCAGGTAACTATATTGCTGAGCATCCTAATTGCTTGCAAGTGTTACTTGGTGGTGCTAAGATTGAGATTGTGCAAGAGGCTGTAGCTGAGGGTCAGGAATATACTAATCCTTGGTCTAGTAATGCTACAGCTGTTCCAGTGGGGCATGATAGTTATTATAATCACATTACTAATATTATGGAACTTAGTGATGTGTCTGTAGAACTACTCAAAGAGCTGGCTCGTATGATTATGTTTGGCTAATTGTTATTATAAGTAGTAGTGCTAGAAATAGTACTACTATTTATTAATTTAATAAGGAGAACTTATGTGTACAAAATATTATTTTGTTAGTAGTAGACTTAAAGAACGTGCTGATGGAAGTCTTATGATTTCTACTAGTAAAGGTTTTAGTCATGCTAAGAAAATTGCTAAGTCTAGATTTAAGACTTATGGCTATAAAGGTAGAATAGTTAATATTCATCCTTTTAATGTTAAGAGTGCTAGTATTGCTTGAAATAATAGTTAATCTAGCCGCCCCGTAGAAGAATGTAATGATTAAATTCATTATCTTTGCATTGTAATTAATAATAACAGTTATGATACAAGATAATGAATTTGATTATAATGCTCAAGATATTGATGCATTCTGTACTAGTCATGATATTGATGATTATGACTTATTTGGTGAAATCATGGTTGGTGATGATGCTAATTATGATGAACTTAGTGATAATATATTATACGAATAATTAAAACATAAGAGAATTATGGTAAAAGAAAAAGAATTAAGTTCTGCTGATAAATGTCGTAGAACTAAACTCCGTAAAAAGAGTATTGATGAATTAGTTAATATCATTCTTCGTAAAGATGATGTTGAACGTAAGTCAAGTAAGACTATTGATACATACAAGAAACTTCAACTTACTAATGAAAAGAGAATTGAAATTCTTAAAGATTATCTTGATAAGAGTGAGGAGATTCAGAGTAATCAAGAAAAGACTATTTATTCACTTAATACAACATTAAGTAATAAAAGTACTACTATTTCTACTCTTGAAGAGCATAATAAATCTCTTTATGGTAGAATTGATGTTCTTGAAAAAACTATTAAAGCACGCAATAAAGAAGCACGTATATTATTTGCTATTATTGTTGCTCTTATAATTAGTATTATTATTCTATTTTTCATATAGTAAATCTGGTGTTTACAAGTGTGTAAACATATTCATAAATTTATTCAAAGGATATGCCACTATTGCTTGTGAAAGTAGTAGTGGTTTTTTAATATTTAATAAATACAATTATGGAAGAAAATGTTATAACTGGTATTATAATTGCCGGTAATATATATAATGTTATAGCTAATGGGGTTAAATGTCCTCAATGTGCTGTAAAAGACCTTTGTCTTAAAGGTAAATTAGGAACTAAAGTGCAGTTTGACTGCGCAAGTGTTCATCTTGAAAAGGTTAATATTGTACCTAATAAAGTTGATATTAATATCTTTAAAAAATCCATGCCGATTATTATGCCTAATTTTGGAGTAATGGTAAAAAATGTAATATTTAAATTATGAGTAAATATAGAACTAAACTTCCTGATACTCCAAGTACTATTATTCTTAGTGATGATGTACTTGATGATATTTATTCTGATATGCAGGCAGACCAGGCAATTATGCTTGAGCAATCCGGTCTTTATGAGTAAATTCAATTTTTACATAATTTCCTAGGTTTCACAGCTCTCAATTAATTTAGCTGATAAATTTATCGGCAAATTAATTTGAGGGCTTTATATTACAAAATAAAATATTAAATAAAATGATAGTTGTAACACAAACTCAACTTAGGAATAAAGACACTGAAGCTATAATACTTTTACGTAATGAAATTAAAGCTAGTTTTAATACTAATGCTATTGATTATTTTACTATAAGTGCTGTAGCTGAAATTCTATATAATAAATTTAAGCATAAGAAACATGATATAATATATCATACAACTGTTTCTTATGACGGTATTAATAAACCATTTAAAATAAGAATTAATTATGCCATCAAATAGAAGTAACAATGAAATAGGTAAATCATTTGCTATTGGTACTAAGATTGAGTACATGAACAAATTATATGAAGTAACCGAAAGCGGTTCTTGTTGTGATTGTTCTCTTGCTACTATTTGTTCTAGTAGTGATATATCTGCTAGCGATAGAAATGATGATGCTTTACCTAGAGATAAAAGAATTAATATATTTGGTGAATGTTCACATGTTAGAAGAACTGATACTAAATCTGTAGTATTCGTAGAAATTCCAAATATTAAAGAACCAAAAGTTTATAATACTGTTTTATATAAAATCGATAATACTCATAAATATATAACTATTGATATTCCTGAAGGTTCTATAATTGATATAGAGAATAGTGATTTGTCTAAAGGTATTATTGCTTTTAAAGATAAATGGTTAACTCTTAAACAATTATATAAGACAGCTAAAAATAACAATTATCATACTTGTCTTAGCGAAATTAAAGATTCTACAGGTGATAAAACATGTACTGTTAGAGATAAGTTAATTGCTTTATCTAATCTTATGGATATTGCTAGATATTTTAATGGTGATTGGGAATATAGTGCTAATGTTGATAAATGTGGTTATATGATAGCTTATGATAAAACCACAACAGAACCTTATGGTTATCAAATTGTTCATATTAATTCTAATACAGATATGTATTTTGGTAATATTATGTTCAAAAATGAAGCTGATGCACAATATGTAATAGATAATCCTAATTTCAGAAACATTCTCGATAATATATTTAAAGTATGAGTTTGTATAAATACAATATAACTGTCAAAGTTGATGATGAAGACGATAAGTATAATGAAATGACTATAAGACTTGGTATTAAAAATGCTATTCAATGTCATTTACGTCATGCTACTCTTCATCATAATAGTAATGTTAAAATAGAAAGAGATTTTAAAGTATAAAATTATGGGAGACGAAGATTTATATGTAGGTAATGTTAGAAACTATTATAATACACGAAGTATTATACTTAGTGCTAATGAAAGACTTTGTTTAAAAGTTTGTAGTAGTAGTTTTCCTGATGGTAAAGCTCAACGTAGAGAAAGTAGACGTAGAGCTATTAGAAGAAGAAAGGGTAGACTATGATACTATGTAATAGTTGTCTTTATCAATTTGATACAAGACATTGTAATGTACCTGATTTTGGAGAAGTTGTACAATGTAATGGTTATGTTGATAAAAAAGACTTTTATAAACATTCTTCAAGACGTACAGGTTATGTTATTCCTTATAACTTTCCTCTTAATACTCGTAGAGGTTTTAGAACTATATATTTTCTTATGAAATTAACTCAACATGATATGACTACTGTAGTTAAAGATATAATTGCTGTTAGACATGCTGGTATTAATTTTATAACTAATATATGTGATAAACTAGAAAAAGAGAATGCTTGTGTGCTAACTTTTCTACGGGGAGGCTAGAGTAACTAAGTTCTGCTAAGTGTAGTAATACGGCTTATGGTGCGAAACCAAGCAGAACTTCCATTGAATGTAGTGTTCAAGTAGATAATATTATTAATTAAACTTTTTGTAAAATGGCAAAGAAACATGATGAAAGAAAGGATTTAAAGTGTGTATCACGTATTGCTAAAATTGATGGTAATCATATTATCATTCCAATTAATGCAGTTATTGGTATTCGTACTTGGGGAAGAATTGATTTTCTTGTCCATTATTGTGGGTATGTGCTTAATCGTGGTAGTAATACTATTAAGCCTTCTAATCTTAATTTTGAAGATAGTACTATAAGTGCTAGAGAAGCTAAGAAGATTAAAAAAGAACATAAACTAACAAATAAGAAGAAATGAATGTAGATTATTCTAAGCTTAAATTTGTCTTTAAGCCTAAAGCTTCTACTAAACGTAGAGCGCCAACTGCACTTCCTAATAAGAAGTTAACTAAATTAGTTCCTGGTCAAGTTATTCAAGATGAACAAGGTAATTTTACTGTTCGTATTAAGTACTTTGATTATATTAATAGACTTACCAAAGATACTAATATAAGTGATGTAGGTAAAGATGGAGTAACTCTTCCTTTTACTGAAGATTCTTATGATTTAACTAAATGTGAACGTATATTTACTAGAGTTGGTCAAAGAAACAGACAATATATCAGTTTAATTCTTAGTGAAAGTGATAGAATATTCAAGAAAGCAGACCCTAATCGTTATGTACCTTTTTGTCATAACTGGATTTGTTCTTGTTGGATTGTTAGAATTGATGGTAAACTTTATGCTAAATTCAATAGAATTTTAACTCTAGTTGGTCATGATTATAATGTTAAACATTTAATAGATGATGAGAAGGATATATAATGAGTAATACTGATGAATTTACTATAAATACTCCTAATAAAAATAGAGCTAAAAAGTTTACTTTTACCGATGACCAAACAAAAGCTTATAATGGACTTATTAAGTTTATTAATGAGCCTTATAATCCTAAAGATTTTAAGCGTGCTTTGATTGGTCCTGGTGGTACTGGTAAAACTTTTCTTCTTAAAGCTTTACTTCAAGATTGTAATATACCATTCTCTGAAATAGGATTAAGTGCTCCAAGTCATAAAGCTTGTAGAGTTCTTAAAAATAGTATTAGAGGTACTCATTGTAATGTTAACACTATTCAATCTGATTTTGGTTTTAAACCTAATTATGATATTGAAAAGTTTGATATTAACAATGTTACTTTTGCTTCTTATGGTCGTATAAAGATTGAAGATTATCGTCTATATATAGTAGATGAAAGCTCTATGCTTAATCGTAGTCTTGTTACTTATATTGATAAGATGATGAAGAAGTATAGCATTAAACTTATACTATGTGGTGATGATGCTCAAATCCCGCCCGTAAACGAGAAGGATAGTTATGCTTTTAAAGGTGTTACATCTTTCAGACTTACACAGATTGTACGACAAGATGAAGATAATCCTATAAGAACTCTTACTGAACTTCTTCGTGGTGATGTTTATAATGGAACTTTTAACTTCCTAAATTACATATCTCGTAATCGTAGTAAATTTGATAATACTATGACTAAAGGATTTGTAGTTTGTAATTCTGCTCAATTTCAGCAAGAAGTTGTGAAACAATTTAGTGACGAATCAATTACTCATAATACTGATTATGTCAAAGTTATATCTTATACTAATAAAGCTGTTTCTAATTGGAATAAATTTATTAGAGAAAGTATAATTAAAGACAGTGAAAAATCTGTTATTACTAAGAATGATTTGATTACTTCTTATGTTACTATTGTTGACCAATTTAATGATGCAATTATTCAGAATAGTGAAGATTATATTGTAAAAGAGATAGCTAACTATACTCATCCACAATATGAGCTTAAAGGTTTCATGGTTAAATTTCAAGCTGTATTTGGTGGTCAAGTTACTTCTCCATTATTTATTATAGACCATAGAGATAAATATACTATGTCTATGTATTGTAAAATTGCTGATGATTTAATTCAGCAAGCTAAGAATGCTCGTAAAGATATTCGTGCTGCTAAATGGAAAGCTTATTATAAGTTTAAAGAATCTTGTCTTCTTCTTGTTAATATTGGTAGACCTGACGGTTCTATTCTTTATTATAGAGATTTAGATTATGGTTTTGCTATTAGTAGTCATAAGTCTCAAGGCTCAACTTACAATGTAAGCATGGTAGATGTTATGGATATTGTTTATGATAAATATGGTAGACCTTACCCTAATGCTAGTGATATTAATAAGCGGCTTTATGTTGCTGTTAGTAGAGCTAAAGAAAAAGTGTATTTGAGATATGGATATTGATAATAATAGCTTTGTTAGACTAGTTCGAGTTCTTAAACAAAAAGAACAAGATGTAGCTAGAATTAAAGATACTATATCTAATGGTATTCTTGATGAAAATGATTTGAACCTTGGTGATACTGTAAAGTTAACCAAAAAAGATAATAGTCGTACTGTTATCGGTACTCTCTTAGATGCTACTATTGTTATTATTGATGATAATTATCATAAAGGTGTTGTTGTTCGTCCTGATTATGTTTATGAAAGTGTCAAGTTTTCGCTGGCAGAATGGAACATTGAAGTGATACCAAATTCATCAGATGACAATTTTGTTGAGTTTTAAGCAATTTGAATAGTTTAGTCGATTAATTAATCACGAAAATTATTTGATGCGCTCAAATTGAAAATTAAAATATTAAATAAAATGTGTAATACAAGTAATAGTCCTTCTTTTAAAGAACGTGTTCAATGTTACATTAGTAAGAAAGAAGAAATAGAAACTGAATACAAGAGTAGAATGAAAGCTCTTGACGAAGAAGCTTCTGCTGATATTCTTGCTAATTGTCCTATTAAAGTTGGCGATGTTTATGTAACTGAAGATAATAATGCTTGGGGTGTTAAACGTCAGTATTATAAAGTTGCTAAAATTGATGCTACTGTTGATGGTAGAGTTAGTGTTTATGGCTATAAGCGTAAACTAGATAAAACTTGGGGTAAACGTGATAATATATACATGTTTAGTGCTTCTATTTACAATAACTATAATGTTAATCATTATGATAAAGTAGAAGATTATGTTGAACCTACTAAAGATTAATTAATTATGAAAAGAAGTGATAAAATTAAAGCTCGTAAACGTATTGAAAATGGTTGTAACTTTCCTAATCTTATGACTATTAGTAAATATCCTGGAGGTACTCTTGGTTATTATCGTGGATAATATGTAATTATGAGTTCCAAAGTATGTGACGATTGTGCTTTAGGTATGTTTAATACTAAGTGCAAATGTCTTGATGGTGTTGGTAATCCAATGTCAGGTATGATTATTGTTGTACCTAATGTTGATTATAATGCTTATAAGAATAGAGGAATGACTTTTAGTAAGTATGTGGAAATAGTAAAGGAAACTATCACATCTCTTACGGGGGGTCTAGAACAACTAGACCCTTATATTGTTCCTCTTATTCGTTGTAAGCTTGATGAACGTTGTCCTGTAAATCAATATATAGCTAATAGATGTATGCTTCATACATTTGCTGATATTAGAATTAATAATATCAAGAAGATAATGCTTCTTGGTAATGCTGCTACTAATTTTGGTTTTGATATTACTAAAGGTAAAGACAAACTATATTATGTATCTCCTTTTGTTTACAGTACAAATTTCTCTCCTTTTATTAAGTTTATAGATGATAATAAATACGATGAATTTCGTAATCGTCTAGTTAAATGGCTTACTGCTAATAAAGATAATAATTATAATGGAATGGAAATAATTAAATTGATAAATGATTCATAGTTTAGCTGTAGACTTAGAAGTATTCGAGAATATGATTTCATTTACTTTTGTAGATGTTAGAGATTATCTTGATAAATTTGCAGATTGTAAAGGTGCTTTAACTGATACTTTAACAGTTGAAGAAATTAAGTCTAGACTTGATAGTGTAAAGAGTTGGATATTTTATGTTACTGATACAGATGATTCACAGATGTTAGAACTAATAGACTTCTTTGAGAAGATGCGTCCTATAACTAAAGATGATGGTACTGTAGACAGATATGATTTATTTGGCTATAACAATCAAGCTTATGATGATATGATGACTAGAGCTTTCCTTATGTATTGGAATCGTTTTGATACTAGTAAACAACTTTGTTCATTTCTTAAAGAAGTGAATAATAAACTAATATCTCTACAAGATGATAAAGATGCTTTATGGAATGACCCTCTACTTAATGTTATTCGTAAGTATAGATTACCTTATGTAACTGTTGATTTGTTTAAAGTTTATGCTCTTAATTCTGCTGGAGTAAATGTAGATAAAGATACTGGTGAACGTAAGAAGTATGGTAAAAGTTTAAAGCAAGTTAGTATTAATCTTAAATGGTATAATCTTCTTGATTTTAAGCTACCTCCAATAGATGATGAAGAAGGTGATGTATATAGGAAAAAAGATGAATATAAAGGTATGACTAATGAACAATTAAATCATTTGTTTACTGCTGATTTTGATAGGTATCTTATGCCTAAATATATAAAGCCTATGCTTCATTATAATAAGAATGATGTATTTCTTGTTTGCGAGATAGCTAGACAAAAGCCTGATGAGATTAAACTTAGATATAGTCTAGGTCATGCTTTTAAACTTAATCTTTTATGTAGTGCTAGAAGTAATATTGCTGATAAACTTCTTAATAAGTTCTATTCTGAACGTAGTGGACTTAAAGAAGATGCTTTTAAAAATCTTCGTACTCAAAGAACTGCTTTATCGTTTAAACGTATTATATTTCCTCATATTAAGTTTAAAACTAAACAACTTCAAGATTTACTTGAAGAAATGAAGAACGTTGTAATATATAGAACTAATAAAGATAGTTTTGTACGTGAAATAGATTTTTATGGTACAACATATACTCTAGCTACTGGAGGTATTCATACTCAAGACAAACCTGTAATACTTAAAAGTACTAATAAATATGTTTATGTTCATCACGATTGATGTAAGTCGTGATTAAACAAGGTGAATTGACGGGGAACTCCTTAGAGATTATCTCACTAATCATCGCAGTAATGTAGATGTTGGTCTCAGAGAAAGACTGAGAGTATAGTAAAAGAAGATAATATTGGACAATCCGCAGCCGAGCTTCCTAATAAGGAAGAAGGTTCAACGACTAGTCGTAAGACGTAGGTTTAAATTTATTTAAATCGAAGCACCTTGCATTGTGTTATTACCCAAAAGATATTACCTTTGTTTCACAGTGTTTTATTAATAATTTAAATTATAAAGATTATGAAAGATTTGTCGAAATTAAAGTTAGTATTTGATGTGTCTAAGATTAAGGTAAGTAGAAAACATAAAAATGCTACTCCTGATGGTTTTAACGGTTATGGTAAAGTTAGAAGTAATCAAAATGTATATTATGGTTATTTTACTCATTTAAAAGATAAAAGTGGTATTTATTGTATCACTTGCGAAGTAAATAATCAAAATTACATTGGTTCTTCTAAAGATATTTATAGTCGTGTAATAAAACATTATAGTAATCTTAGAATAGGTAATCATCCTAATAAACGATTACAAGCTGATTATAATAAATATGGTATAGATAAATTCAAAGTTAGCATACTCGAAGAGACTAATGAAAATCTATTTGAAAAAGAAAGAGATTATCAAAAGTCTTATGGATTATCTAAACTATATAATCTTATGATTAAAGATACTTATCATTCTAATAGTCAACGTTTAGCTTGGGCTACTCAATCTCACGAAACTCATAAAACTAAAGAGTTCCGTGAAAAGATGAGGAAACTTAAATTTAATCGTATTGGTCAATTTGATAGATATGATGGTCATAAGATTGCTGAATATGAAAACAGCGATGAAGCTTGTAAAGCTAGTGGACTTGCAAAATCTACATTATTAGGTTGTTGTAATGGTTCTAAAAAGACTGGTAAAGGATATATTTGGCATTATCTTGATGATGCTGGAAATGTTATTACTAGTGGTAAGGGTAGAGAAAGAACTATTATGGTGCGCAATGAAGATATAGTCTGAACTACATAGAAATATGTAGATTAACAAATTTGTATACATCCTACTATCCTAGTATAATGATTAGTTATGAAGTAGTACCTGAACATCTTAATACTAAGGTGTTTGTAAACATGGTAGATTACTTTAAACAGACGCGTGTTAAGTGTAAACATACTAAGGATGAAGATGGATTTGTAGTTCCTGGCGTACATAATAGTCTAGCAGCTGAAGCATTAAAGATTGTAATCAATGCTATTTATGGTAAATATGGTTATGAAAATTATTGGCTTTATGATAGACTTGCACAAATGAGAGTTACAATTAATGGTCAGTTAATGACAATGACTCTTTGTGAATCTCTTGAACTTGCTGGAATACATGTTGTTAGTGCTAATACAGATGGTATAGTTATAAAGCTTCCTTATGATAAAATTGATGTTTATAATCAAATTTGTAAGGAATGGAATGAGACTAATAGAATGTCTGCTGATGATGAACATTATAAGATGCTTGTTAGTCTTAATGTGAATAACTATTTTGATATTCAAAGTAACGATAAACTTGAGTATAAAGGTGCTCTTGACCCAAAGCAGTATATTAAAGACCTTAAAAAAGGTTATGATATGCCTATTGTAGCTACTGCTGTATTTGAGTATTTTGCTCATGGTACATCTGTAATGGAAACTCTTTGTAATCATAAAGATATTCTTGATTTTTGTAAAACTCAAAATGTTGGTAAACAGTTTGAAGTTGTTTATGAAAAAGTAGTAGATGGAAAACGTGTTGAAGTTCGTAGTCAACCTCATGTTCGTTTCTATGTATCTACTAGAGGAGTTGTGATTATGAAAGAGCATAAACTTACTGGTAAACGTAGTGTTTTAGCTAGTGGAAAACCAGTTCAAATTCTTAATTTACTTGATGATAAAGATATTAGTGAGCGTAATGTAAATTATGCTTATTATTATGAAGAAGCTTATAAGATTATTAATCCTATTAAACTTGGAATAAGTCCTAATCAGAAAGGTAATTCAAAGAATAAAACTCTTAGTGGAAAAGCTCTATTAAAGAAGAACTTTGGTATGTATAATAGTTTATTTGATAATGAAGAAGAATAATGACAGAAGAACAAGTTTATTTAAATGCTGTTGATGTTTGGAGAATGAATAAAGGAATAGGTACTTTTGTAATACCTGCTCCTTTTGATGCTCTAAGACCTCTGCTTTATATTCTTCCACAACTTTACAATAAGTCTCCTACGACTAGTATTGTTATTATTGTGAAAGATTTTGCAGATAGAAGTAGTATTGAAAGTTATTTAACTACTTTGAACAATGAAATATGGAATAATTCTTTTCGTACTGTAATACATAATGGAAGTCTTAGGATTTTAACTACTGAATATGCTGCTGAACATATTAATGAATATAGTCCTTTACTGACTATAATTTATAATCCTAGTATATTTCATTTTGTACATATAGCTATGATAGAAAAATCTAAGTTTAATCTAGTAATTCTTAGTAAACTACTAGATAGTAAAACTATGGATGATTTCTATACTGTTGCTCCTAGTATTGGTAACTTTAGTCAAAATGTTATTGATGAAGTTAGAACTAACCGCCCCGTAAAAGAGTGTTTGGTAGGGTTAACTATAACACCTGATACTGAACTAGATAAAGAAATGAACTATTATAATAGGGAAATTTCTACTGCTCTAGCTATATTTGGTAACTTTGATAATATCAAGTATGCTAGATTGGGAAATAGTGCTACTAATTGTTCTAGTATGATGATATGTGATGCTATTGCTCGTACTAATGGTTGGGATAATCATTTAGATATGTCTTCGGAATTTAATAGAGACATAGATAAACTTTATAGTCCTGCTGCTATTAAAGAACGTGCTGATAGTATTTATAATATTATTAGAGAACGTAGTACTAAACTTGCTAGTTCTAAAGATAAACTTAGTAATATCTTAGATATAGTCAATAACAATTCAGACAAGAATATACTCATTATAAACAAGTATGGTGAATTTGCTAATCTTGTTACTGATTATCTTAATGATAAATCTGGTAAAAGAATTTGTGCTAATTGCCATGATAAAGTAGATAATGTTCCTGCTGTAGATGATTATGGAAATCCTATTCTTATAAAGAGTGGTCCAAAGAAAGGTCAACCTAAACTTCTAGGTGTTATTGCTCAAAAGAAACTTGCACAGAAACTTATGAATAGCCATAAGATAAATGTAATTTCTTGCGGTGCTTCACCTGACAAGTCTTTAGATGTTGATATTGATTTGGTTATAATCACTTCTCCGCTATGCGATACTATTGAGAGCTATTTTTATAGGCTTTCTAAGGTTCATTTCAGTAATGAGGTATTATTATATACCTTATTCTATAAAAGCACGTTAGAGGAGAAAAAACTAGAAGATAGAACTATTCCAATCAATCATACAACAATTAACGATTTTGATAGAAATGTTAAAGTTGATAATAATAATGCTTATTGTATTGTTGATTAAGAAAAAGTTCTTATCTTTGCAGCAGAAATTAGAAAACGAACTAATAAGCTCTTTGAAATAATGAATGATACTAAAGATGAAAATGGTAGCAATCGTAGTTTGATTGTTAGACAAGATGATGTTAATACTGGTATTCATGTTCTAAATCTTCTTGATGAGAAACAACTTGCTAATGCAGAAGTATTTCTAAAGAAGATTGTTGCTACAGAAAAAGGTGGTGTTAAGACTGTAAATGAAGGTCTTGCTATTCTTATGAGAGCACAAGATTTAAGATTACCTTTTAGTACTTGTATAGAACATATCCATGTAATTAATGGTAAAACCGGTGTTGATGTTCATATCGTCAAAGCGTTGTTGTCAAGGGCAGGTATAGTCTGGGAAACTACTAAAGATTATGTACCTCAGTATAAGTATACTGATGGCAATAATGTTTATGATGAGACACTACTTCCACAGTATTGTGTTAAATGTCGTACCAAAGCAGAAGCTGAAAGTAAAACAGACGATGAAATAGTTGGTGTTTATCCTCTTAAATACTATAAAGATTTAAAAGGTAGAGTATACAACGAATTTCAAATTAACGAACAATGTATTAAGTGCATTAATCTACCACAAGCTATGAAAGTAGCTCAAGAAGGTAAATTTCCTGTTATTAGAACTCAGGCTACTCCTACAGATTATGTTACTGAATATAAGTTTACTAGGTTTAAGAGAATATATGGTAAAGTAGTTGAAACTCATGCTGTAGGACATTTCTCTTATACAGAAGCTAATACGGCTGACTTATTTACTAAAGATACTTTTAAGAAATATACTCGTATTATGATTGGACATCGTGCTTTTATGTATGGTGCTCGTGATATAGCTAGTGATATTCTTATGGGTGTTATGTCAGACGATGAATTATCCGAAGTCTTTGCCAATTCAGTTCCTAATGATGAAGACTTTGTAAATATTGAAGAAATTTCTAATGGTGAAGTTTCTTCAGAATAAGGAACAATTTAGTGTGTAAATAGTATTATACTATATAATTATTTTATTAACAATTTAAATATTTAAAATTATGAAGATTAACGGTTTATCATTCGGTATTTCAGCAGTTGCAAGTGGTGTTAAGAGTAGTGTAGTTAATGCTGAGCCTCAGCTTATTGTTGCTACTACTAAGGGTGGTTTTGCTATTACAGGTTCTGTATCTAAGGCTCTTGGTTTGCAGGCTGGTGATAACATTATGTTTGCTAATAACATTGCTGATGTTGAAGCACTTGTAATGGCTAAGGAAAATGCCGATTTGTTGGAGTATGCTAAGAATAATGGTTTCGACCTTGAGACTTCTGAGGGTGTAGAAGCTTGTATTAAGTCTCTTACTGTTTGGTATATTGCTAAGGGTGTTCCTATGTTTAAGAAGGATGGTTCAGAAGCTACTGTAGCTGTTCGTCTTACTAAGGAAGAGAAGAAGAAGCTCTATGATGAGAATGTTGATGCTATCATTGCTGCTAATCGTGCTCAGCTTATTGCTGCTTACAACCTTAATGAGGATGCTACAGATGATGAGATTAAGGAGCATTATACAGTTGATGAGATGCAGAGTCCACAGACTCAGGCATTCAGTGGTTGTAAGCTTGCTGCTAGTGGTAATGCAGTTGGTACTGGTTTGAAGCTTACTTTCTCTGATACAAACAACTGGGAGCAGCTTAAAGCTGATATGGAAGATAAGACTGCTTTGAAGCGTGTATTCTCTGTTGATGTTAAGGCTGGTGAGACAGGTAAGTTCAACGATGGTCATAAGATTGTCGATGTTATCTATTATCCTCTTGGTGAGTATACTGATGAGAAGCCTGCTCGTGTAGCTGCTAACAAGGCTGCTGAATCTGCTGAGTAATTAGTTCATTCATTAGATATTCATTCGCTTTTATTATAGGGAACTGAGCATATCAGTTCCCTTTTTTAATCAATTAATATAATCGTTTTAAAACTTAATTAAGTTATGACAGATGTAACAAAAGAAGCAGCAGCAGTTGCAAATGGTGCTGCAAAGAAGAATCGTAGAGGTATTAGTAATAACACAGTAGCTGCTGCTCGTCTTAAATTTCATGAGAAAGATGCTAGCCCAGCTAATGGTTTATTTATGGCTCATCTTGATTCTGTAAGTGTAGAGTGGTCTCAGAGCGCAGAAGGTAATTCTTTTGCCGGTTTGAAGATGCCTCGTCTCGTAGTTACTTTTGCTAGTAATCATGAGAATGTTAAGGAACGTCGTTATGTTACTAAGACTTTCTTCCCAGTTGAGAGTAATGTTGATACTATTCCTGGTGGTAAGAATGCTTGGCAAGTAGATGCTCTTCTTAATTGGACAAAACATCTTCTTGATGTATTTTATCTTAAAGGTCGCGATTTAACTCCTGATGAGGAAGACGCTCTTACTCTTACATTTGAAGATTATACTGAAGATGAGAATGGTAATTTGCAGTATAATGCAGTAGATGCACAGGATGTTCTTAATGGTTATCGTCATATCTTTGAGAATGTTGCTGCTATGCTCAACGGTCAATTTAATGTTGCTGATGATGCTATTGCTAAGCCTTGCTTTAAGGATGGTAATGGTAAACCTCTTTCTTGTTGGATTAAGTTGCTTCGTGCTACTCGTAATCGTAAAGGCGATTGGGTAGATGTTGATAAGAGCAAAGATTTGCAGTTTACTGCATTTGTTGGTTCTGGTGCTATCGAACTAGTTAAGATGAAGGAAGGAAAGATTCTTCCTCCTGTTATTCTTGCTATTGATAAGGTTAAGGAGAGTATTACTCCTAAGCAGACCAATAAGACTCCTACTGTTGGTGTTCCTGGTATTCCTGGTATGCCTGGTATGACTGGTGGTGCTGTAGTTCCTCCTGTTGGTGGTGAGTTTGCTGGTGGTGTTCCTGCTGGTGCCGGATTTGACCCAACTGCTACAGATGACCTTCCGTTCTAAGTAGATAAGTGAAGAGTTATCTCTTTGCCTACTAATTCTCAACTAAAGTTTAATGTTCTAAGGGGTAACGATGGTAGTAATACTGTTGTTGCCCCTAATTTTTATCAATATGAAACGTAATGCTAACACAAGTAAACTTACAAAAGCTTTTATAGAATCTAGAGTAAGTCAAGAAGAAATTGTAAGTAAATACTTAGATATACCATTAGAAGTAGTTAGAGATTGTGTTGAACATAATCATCTTATTACTTCTGTATTTCGTGACGATGATACTGATGGTAGTATGGGTATTGCATACAATGCCAAGGGTAGACTTAAAGTTCGTGATTTTGGTGGTGCTGGTTTCTTTGATGATGTGTATGGTGTAGTAGCTTACGTACTAAGTATTGTATATGAAAGACCAATTAGTACAAATAATAAACAAGATTTTTATTTTGTACTAAGTCATATTTATAGAACGTTTTCGTATCAAATAGATAATCGTGTTAATGATTATGATATAGACGAATCTATAAAGAATGCTCTCGTTAAAGCTCGTAATAAAAAAGCTATTATTGAAATTGTTCCTCGTAGTTGGAATCGTCAAGATAAAGCTATATGGGCTAAATTAAATGTAGATTTGAATTATCTTAATACTCATTTTGTTATTCCAGTTGAACAGTATTATATTGATAGAGTAACTAATCCTACTCCTAAATATAAAGATACTAAGAATGACCCTTGTTATGCTTATATGCTTGGTCGTAATAAATCTGGAGTATATCTTATTAAACTATATTTTCCATTACGTGATAGAACTAAGGAATTAAAGTTTGTAACTAATTGTAATGTACTTGAAGGTCTTCCTAATCTAGAAAGAGAAGATTATGATTATATTATTATAACTAAGTCTAGTAAAGATAGATTAAGTTTAGGTAGTCATCTAAGCAAACATATCTTCTACGGGGCGGATGGAAAAACTCTTAATATTGGAGTTGTTAATCTTCCTAGTGAAAATTATAGACTTAAAGCTAATGAATATACTTGGCTTAGAAAAAGACTTAATAATGAAGGTATGATTGTTAGTCTTTTAGATTTTGATAGGACTGGACGTGATGGTGCTGATTATCTTTTAGAAACTTATGGCATTCCTTATCTTTTTATTACTCGTGGAGAATTTGGACTTGAGAATTATGAGTGTAAAGATTTTGCTGATTTACATGATAAATTCAATAACAATGAAATAGATACTTTTATTAAAGAAACTATTAGATATGTCGAAATCCGATACAGAAAAGATAAGAGTGATACCGATGCCTATTTCAAAAGATTATCAGACTGTGATTTGCCATACTGAGAAAGTTGGTAATAATATTAAATCACAAACTCGTATTCTTATGACTTGGATAAGTGATAAAGAAGAAGCTCTACTTGATAAAGGTAGAGCTATTACTATAACTAGAGGTGGTATTACTTTTGATTTGGATAGTGATAATATATTTTCGTACGGTGAAGTAGATTTTCATGATGGTACTGAAGATTATGATGCTTTAAATGAATTAATTCCTTTTAGAGATGTTGTTCATATTCCTCTTAATTACGATTATGATACTCATACTTGTAAAACTCCTACAAAAATGTATCAAACTAGAGAGACTGATGATATTGGTGCTATGGCTCAATATGCTCATGGTCGTCTAGGTAAACCAGATAAAGTTGTAATATTTAGATTAATAGCTAAACGATGGTAAGATTTCCAAAAGCTTATACTATGGTAGTAGATGAACAAGTTCAAGCTATGGCTGTTAAAGACATTAGTACTTGTGGTGCTGATGAATTTGTTGCTAAAGCTTGTGTTCGTCTTGATTGTTCTCGTATTAAAGATGATATGAGAATGATGCAAACTATAGGTACTCCTTATCGATATGAAGTTACTCGTACTCTTATTGGAATCGATTATGCTCTTCAACAAGGTTGGATTGATGAAAATAAGAAAGATGAGTATGTTTCTAAACTTGTAGCTTTACATAAACGTAATCTTAAATATGAAGAAGATAATCCTCCTATCATATATGATAAGAAGAAAGGTTTAAAGAAGACTACTCGTACTACTAGAAAGAAAGCTAAAGAAGGAACTCTTGAAGGTTTTGAAAAACCTAAGAAAGAGAAAACTCAAAGTGCTGCTCAGTTAAATGCTCAAGCTAGAGCTAAACTTATTAGTAAACTTAAAATTAATATATGATACTATTTAAAAGAAATGCTAAAGGTGACCCTATTTCATGGAGTATTCACGAATGGGGTCAAGATAATGAGTATATAGTTCATTACGGTGTTGTAGGTGGGCATAAACATAGCGAAATAATTAAAGCTAAACTTAGTAGAGGTAATGAAATAGAATCTCGTATTAAAGCTAAGCGTAAAGAAGGATATAAAGAAGCTTCTGAACTTAAAGATAATGCTCCTTTAAACATAGAAGGTGATGTTAATATTCTTAACTTTCTTAATACTTATCTTCCAAAGAATAATACTACTGATGAAGGTTTTGTTCTTCCAATGCTTGCAAAAGTACTTAAAGATAATAAACCTTTTGATAAACGTAGTTATTTAGGTCAGTATAAAATTAATGGTGTTAGATGTATTGTTGGTGCTGAAGAAACTAATGATTTGTTTAATCCTGTTAGACTTACTTATCGTTCTAGAGAAGGTACTGATTGGACTCCTAAACTTACTTGGATGAATGAAATAATTTTTCCAGCTATTAAAGATGATTTACTTGATGCTATGATTGAAGAAGGAGCTTGCCTTGATGGTGAACTTTATATTCCTGGTTATAAAGTAAATGATATTAATAGTTTTGTTAAGAATGAAAAGCTTCCTCAACATCTACTTCTTCAGTATTGGTGTTATGATATTGCTATTGATAATATGAGTTATGAAGCTAGACGTAAATTTAAAATGGATAACATAAGTAGATTATGTTATACTTTTGATACTTACGAACAACATCTTAACAATAAGAGCAAACTTGTATTATTACCTGATATTAATATTATTAATATTTATGATGCTACAAGATTTAGAGATAAGTTTATAGGTCTTGGTTTTGAAGGTCTTATTATTCGCGATGTTAATTCTGCTTATCAATTTGGTGCTCGTAATTTAGCTATGCTTAAATATAAACGAGTTGATGATGCAAAGTTCAAAATTGTTGATGTTGTTCCTGAAGGAATTAGAACTACACTTTGTAAACTTGTTCTTAAAAATGACATCAATGAAGAACTGTTTGAATGTACTCTTAATTTTGACCATTCAAGACAAGAGTATATATTAAAGAATAAAGAAAAATTTATTGGTAAATATGCCTTTGTAGAATATAGAGAACGTTCTGGAGTTAAGAGTGTTCCTTTTCATGCTAAGGCAGTGGATATAATAGATTAATAATATGAATTTAAACGCTTATGATAACGTAACAGAAAAACTAGACAAACATAAAACTTGGTATTCTCCAAAGTTTAAAAGACTATATAGTCGAGAAATAAAGTTTAGAATGTTCTATAAGTTCTTACAACGATGGAACGAAAGTATTAAACGAAATGATTATTTTCTAGCTGTTAGTATGTATAATACTGATGGTAGATTTAGTATAACTAATAAAGATAATTATAGTAGATTAAAGTTTTCTATTCCTAAAGAAGTTATTGAAGATTCTATTCTTAATTCTATAGTTGAAGATGCTAATGTTGAAGTTAAACTTGTTGATAATCAGCCTGATGGTGAAGTGTATCAGTTGAACATATAACATTAAATTGCTAGAGCCGCCCCGTAGAAGATGTGGTAGATTTCCACTTTACTTAATACGTGAGCGGCTTTATTATGCCTGCTTATTAGTTATTCATATAACTAAATTCAATTCGTTAGAAACAAAATTAAAATATTAAATAACTTAATAGTATGAGCAATGAAGATTATAATAGTGGTTGGTTTGGTTGTTTAGTGCTTGTTGCACCTTATATAATAATAGGAAGTTTAATGCTTCTTTATTATGCTATTCGCAATCATGCAATTTAGAATAATATATTTATTGTAAAACATTAAAAGTAAAATTATGGTTAAAAGTAAAGTAGGTGCTGAACCTAAAGGTAAAGTTAAACATTCGTTTACTAAAGATGCCGGTATTCACGAAGGTATTCATCGTGATGAACCTGGTTGGTATGATGGTAAACTTCATTGTTATTGTTTTGGTTATGGTTATTTCTTCCATAGAGGAAAACCATTAGGAATAAAACTTACTCCTAATTATATTAAAGAGAATTGGGATAAAGAAGGCTGGTGTGGAGGACTTAAAGGTGCTTGTATGGCTATTATTAACCGTGAACGTAAAATAGCTGTAATTAAAGAAGGAACTGATTATTCTTGGAGTATTAAAACTGGTCTTCCAGTAGGTTATACTATTTATAAAACTGATGAAGATATTCCTCTTTATGATATAACTGAACCAAAGAATAAGAAAGTACTTATTAAGATGCACATGACGTATCTTATTAAAAAGTATCTTGAAACGTATTATCACGAATATAAAGTTCTTAATAGTGGAAGTAAACAAATTCCTAATTATGGTAATGAACATCGACTGCAATATTTTACTGAGATTAAAGGTTTTGCTAATAAATATAAGTTTATACCTAAGTGTAAACCTTTATATACTAAACCATATTGGATAAATGATTATAAAGTTGATTTTCCTACTATTAAAACCATTCTTGAAGATAAACTGTTTACCGATGAAGAACTTCTTAAAATTAATAAATGTAAGTTCTATACAAAATTCTGCTTACATAAAGGTATTAGTTGGAAAGAACTTGATAAGAATTGGTCTGACGACTATATTGGAGAAATAAAAATTAAAGATAAAGCTAAAGCTGAAGCTTTTGATAAACTTGCTAAGAGATATGCTGATAAGTCAGAAGCTAATTATAAAAAAGCTTTATCTAAGGTAAATAGTTCTGTTAATGATTGGAGAAAACCTAATTATACTTCTAAAATAAAGTATATTAGATATTATGCTAATTATTATAAAAGAACTATTGAACCTATTCCTAGTTTTATTCATAAAGCTGTATTCTCTAATACTCAACTTAAACTTAAACCTGGTAAACCTAATTGGGTTGAAACTAGTCGTGGTGCTATAGTTCCTCTTGAAACTGCTATTAATGTATTTAATCAGCTTTATACTAATTATATTCTTAGTGGTAAGACTATGTTTAAATTTAAACGTGATGAATTTAGAATTGGTTCATTTTGTGTTTCAAGTATTTCTTATGAAGATAAGTTTGTTGACATTATTAAATGTGGACAAGATGAACCTGAGAAATCAGGCTATAAAGAATGGAAGTTTATAATAGGTTGTCATATTCTTTGGTTTGATGATATTAAAGATTTTGCTAGATATTATAATCTGCAAGATAGACTTGCTTTTCCTCTCAATAGAACTACCGAAGAATGTATGGAAAATCATTTGATTCATTTACATAGTGGAAGAACTATTGAAGCTGTGGGAATGACTGATATTTAACTTAATAAAATAACAATTATGAAATTAAAAAATGCTATTGATACGGCTGTTTCTCATAATGCTTTAGTTGTGCTTGAAGAAACAGACCCAAAAGATTCTCATTATTCAGTTAGTATTTATGAAGGAATGGCTCATGAAATTCCTAATAAATTACTAGAAAGAGAAATGTTTCCTATAACAGATATTGTAGGAGACCGTATAGGGCGACTTCATATACATTTAAAAACTGATTTTGAAGCTGCTGACGAACTTTTATTATTTACTCAACTTCCATGTATTACAATAAAAGAAAAAGCTGATAATTTTGTAGTATGTGCACAATGTTGTGGATATGTTCCTCATCTTTACGCTATTGGTCCTCAATATGCAATTGATTGGGTAGATGAAGAAGGACTTTGTATTCGTTATATTAAAGGTAATACTCCAGAACAAGCTATTAGAAATGCTTTTAAATGGTGTTTAGATAAAGGTCTTATAACAAATCCTATTTATATAAAATAATAATAATAACAATTATGACAGAAAGTGATTTAAAGTATTGGAAAGCTGTTCTTGGAACTGTAGTTCCAGAGCATCTTGTAACTCCTGAAGTTGTTGCATTACGTGACCAACAAAACAAAATGCTTAGTCTTATGGCTAAGAAGAATGCTGATTATGGTAATGCTTTCAATAAAGGTTGTGATAAACTAGGCTATAAATATGGTCTAGCTAGAATGTATGATAAAGCTAATCGTTTGGTTCATCTTATTGAAGATGATTTTCAAGGTTACAGTAATCCTAATGTTGAAGATGAAAGTATGTTTGATACTATTCAAGATTTAGGTAATTATTGTAATATGTTGTTAGCTTGGCAAGCTAGTAATGATGGATATGAACCTACCATGCCTTCTACGGGGCTGGTAGAGTCAACTTTCATTGATATTTCTAATCTTGTTAAAACAGATAAACTTATTCTTATCGAAGAAACCAGTAAGAGAATTGTAACTAATGAAATTATAGCTGCTTACGGTTTTGAAAATCTTTGTAAAGACAAAGATGGATATGTATATAATTTATCTGCTGATAATAAAGAAATTCCTGTTACTAGCGAACATAAAGAAAATGTAATCGCTATGACTTCTGAAGATTATGAAAATGGAAAAGATTTTGTTAAACATAAAAAGTAAATAATATGATTAAAGTTGTAAATCCTAGTGTTGAAGTTTGGAAACAAGAAGGTTATGATTTAGAGAGTATTTTTAAACATATAGCTAGATGTGCTCGCGTTTGCTATCAAAGTACTCCTAAAAATAAAGATGAAAATGCTTATGATTTTCTTGTTAGAACTGTTTTTAAAGGACATGATTTCTTTGGTTATAGTAAGATAAACGTTAAGGACCGATTTGAACAAATACTTGCTCAAAACGCTTATGGTGATGTAGATTTAACAAGTCTTCATTTAAGTTGTTGCGAACATGCTACAATTCATCTTAAATTTCCTACTTTCATGCCTAGAGCTGCTGCTATGTGGGAAGGTGTATATGAGCATAATAAATATAGTAGAACTAATAATCATGATGGTTATCTTTATGTTACTACAAATCTTAGAGTAATAATAGAAAGTTATGCTATTGATACTCTTGAGTTTATAGATGCAACTCCTAATTGCCCTTACTATATGCCAAGAACTACTGTTTGTTTTATAACAGATATTGGTGCTAGTCGTGAACTTAATCGTCATAGAGTTAATAGTGTCAGTGAAGAATCTACTCGTTATTGTGCTTATGACAAAGGTAAATTTGGTAATGGAATAACTGTTGCTAAACTTCCTTGGATTCCAGATGTTGACCCTACTGATGAAGGTCATGATTATAATGAAGGTTTCTTTAACGATAATGAAGTCTTTGATAATAATGTAATTGAAGAACAATATACAGATAATTGGACTGCTGTAGATTGGTTCTTTTATGGTCTTCAAATTTGTGATTTAGTTTATCGTAAAACTCGTGAACTTGGTTGGACTGCACAACAAGCTAGAGAAATTCTTCCTCTTAATACTAAAACACAAGTAGTTCATACTGCTTTTGTTGATGATTGGGAGCATTGGATTGCTCTACGTAGTAATCAAGTTAGTGGTAAAGTTCATCCTATGATGGGTAAATTAGCTAAACAATTAATTCAACAAGTATATCCTGAATAATCATGTGGATAAGTATATTAAATTATAATATAGGACAAATTGAAGTTGCTGATGTAACTGAGGATTTTGCAGAAAATGAAACTGCTGCTGATGATAATGAAAGAGCTGTAGATTGGCTTGAATCAAACGGTTATTGTTCTGCTGAAACTGTATTCATGCTAACTTATGAATGTCCTTTGTGTGTAGTAAATAATGTAGAAACTCATTTAAACTTATAAAATTATGGAAAAGACAATTAATGAAATTAAGAAGAATGCAAAGAACTTAGAGGATAATATTCTCAAGTTAATTAGTGATTTTGAAGCTGCTAATCCAGAAGTTGAAGTTCGTGTTAATGTAGGTCGTAATTATTCTACTGAATTAGGTAAAGCTAGTCATACTGTAGATGTAAACTTATCAATTAAATAATTAAGCAATATGTCAAAAAGTATTTTCGATATTGATAGAGAACTTTATTCTCTTTATGATGAGATTGAAGAAGCAGGTGGAGAAATAACTCCAGAAATGGAAGAAAAGCTTGAAATTAATGGTCAAGAAATGACTAATAAAGTTAAGAATATAACTAACTTTATTAATAATTTGAATGCTGATATTCTTGCTATTAAGTCTGAGACTGATAGACTTGCTAAACTCAAGAAGTCTAAAGAGAATACAATTAAAGGTCTTACTAATCTTGTTCTTTTTGCTATTAAAAAGTATGGTAAAGAAGATAAAAGTGGTAAGAAGTGGATTGATTGGGGTACTGGTAAAGTAACTATTCGTAAAAGTGAAACTATTGAAGTTAATAGTAAGAAACTTGAAGCTATTAATGATATGCTTAAAGTAACTTTTGCTAATGGTATATATACCGGTACTCTTAACCAAAATTCTTCTGTAGATGAACAAGCATTACTTGATGCTATTGTTAATACTGCTAAAGATTCTGGTAATTACGAATGTAGTGAAATTGAAATAGAAGACCTTGATGATGTTAATATTGAGGTTACTGTTCCAGTTAAACTTACAGACCTTCTCAAGGGTGATGGTTATCAGCTTATGACTAATATCGGAGCTGTTAATCGTGATGGTTGGAAATTTAAACCTAGTATCGATAAGAAACTTATGAAAGTTAAAATTAAAGATGATGGTTGTGTTTCCAATATTGCTGAAGTTGTTGAAAACGATAATTTAACTATCAAATAACATGAGAATTTCAGAATTAATACAAAAACTTAACAGTCTCCAAGAAACTAATGGAGACTGTCAAGTTATGGTTGATGATATATATGCTACTACTGTAGAATATGATTCGTCTTTAGATATTATAAATATAACATCTTATTAAAATAAAATGATAATGTTATGTATAATGTATATTTAATTAAAACAAATATTAAAGTAAAAGCTAATACTTTTCTCAATGTTAGTATTTTAGCAGAAGATTTATCTGATGCTACAAGTAGTGCTTCATATCTTAAATATAATGGTGAAGAACTAAAGAAACATATAGTTAGTGTAGAACTTATTGTTTCAAATGTAGTACGTGATACATGGAGCGTTAATGATTTAAATCCTGATTATAAAGATAATCAAGAGGCTCTTCCTCCTGCTGATAATATTTAATTTAATGTTTAACAATTTAATAACGCTGAGTTATGAGTAAATTTAATCGTGGTGGTCTTCCTTGGGCTATTGGTAAAGATGTATCTGATTGTGTAACTGCACAAGATGTAATGAAGAAAGCAGGTCTTGATTGGTCTGTTCAAAAGTGTGAACTTGTAGGTAAAATGCCTTTTAGAATAGGCAGTAATAACGATTTAGGTGAAGACGCTTTTGTACATGATGGTAATATTTATCGTGAATGTGCTAATGCTTATGCTACCTATCGTACAGATTGCAATTATCCTTTAGGTATAGTTAAAGATAAGTATGAAGTAGTTCAAAATATGGATGCTTTCAATTTCTTTAATAATGCTATTGGTGAAGGTAAAGCAATTTGGGATAAAGCTGCTTGTCTTAATATGGGAGAGAAAGTATATGTTAGTGCTAAACTACCAGTACAAACTTCTGTAAGTAAAGACGATGTTATAGATAACTATCTTGTGTTTAGTAATGGACATGATGGTGGTTCATCTGTAGATATTATGATTACTCCTGTTCGTGTTATTTGTACTAATATGCTTAATGGTGCTTTGGATAAAGCTTCTTGTCATATTAGACTTAGACATACTAAGTCTATAAAAGAGAAACTTGAACTTGGTGCTCAAGTACTTAAAGTTGCTTGTTCTCATGCTTTAGATGCTCAAGAACTTTATCGTTATCTTACTACTATTAAGATGAGCGATGAAGATGTTTACAAGTATCTTTGTGAATTACAACTTACTCCTGCTGAGATTGAACGAATTAATCAGTACGACCCTAATAAAGGTTATGCTCGACTTGTTGCTCGTGATTATAGACTTCTTGAAGCAGTTGAAATATCTTCTCGTAAAGCTAATCAACTTTATAATATGATGGATTATTATAATGATGGTATTGGTCAGAAAGATATTTGTGGTACTGCCTGGGGAGCATATAATGCTGTAACTGGTTTCTATTGTAACGTTGCTAATCTTGAAGGTGAGAAACGTATGAATAGCCTTGTTTGGGGTAGTGCTAATAATAATATGAATAAAGCACTTAATTCTGTTGTAGCTTATGCAAGTTAATTTTAACGGAAAAGAAAATCAATTTAAAGTACCTCATTACAAAGTTGGTGATGAGGTACTAGCTTTCAGTTATATTAGTGGTAAATTCTTTGTTGGTAATATTGGTTCAGTTAATAGCTATGCTGATAATAATCAAAGTATTGTAAATTACACTATTATGATTGATGAAAATAAAGGTATCCCTAATGTTCCAGAAGCTTTAGTATTTGATGACGTTAATGATGCTAAAGAATGGGTAAATTCATTAAGAATGGAACTATGCAACTATTGATACACTTCTTTACGGGGAGGATAGAGTAACTACTAGTGTTAGAATACTAGAAACAGCTAAAGCCGCCCCGTAGAAGATGTTAGTGGTTAAACTATCGTTAAACTAGTTATTATTAGTAGTAATACTGATGATAATGCTTATCTTTGTGCTGCAAATGAAAGCAAGCATTAATATATATATTATATTAGGGCTTGTAAGTAGTTGATTATCAAATCGTTACACAACAAAAGTTGTAAACGACTACAACAATTTATTCAAAAGTTGTATGAGTTTACAACTTTTTTATGTATATTTGCAGGCGTGTAATGATAATGATAATAGTGATATGGATAAATTATATAGAAATTATGCTAAAGATATATGTGATGTTGGATTTGATATAAATACTATAGATACTGATAATAATCATGTAAGTAAAGACAATTCTAACAACTCTTATATTACGGCTATTAGTTATAATAAGGAAATGATTAAACTTCGTAAAGGTATAGTACTAGAAATGAGAAAGCATAGTCTTGCTGCTACTCAAGTATTTAGTTACATTGAGGAGCATTTAAAGTATGGCTGTAATAGTATTATTCTTAGTCCTACAATTATAGCTAAAGAATATAATAATGATAAAGGTAACATAAGTAAAGGTATTAAAGAACTTATAGAAATGAATGTCATTAGGAGAACTAAAGATTATATCGATGTTCCTGATGGTGTTAGTAAAAATCAATTTACTGTAAATCATAATTATATTTATAATGGTAATTTACATAAACTAAAGAAAGATATTGAACAACAACGTAAAACAAAAGATGATTAAATTATGAGTCAATTAAGTAATCGTATAGCAGATGCACTTATTAATTATGCAAATGCTTTTAAAGAAACTCCAGACAACAGATTAATGGCTGAAAAAGAACTTAAAGAAGCTCTTCGTACAGCTATTGATTTTGTTCCAGTTAAAATTTGGCTTGACCCTAAAGTTAAAGCACAAATTCCAACGTATGCTCATTATATGAGTGAAGGCGATAAAGACGGTCACGCTTATGGTCATGCTACAGATGCTTGTTGTGATGTAGTTGCAACTAGTGTTGAAATCACAAAAGATGGTCGTGTTAAATGCGGAACTGGTATTCATGTTGCTACTGAATATCGTGATTCGCTTACTTTACGTCCTAATTCACGTATTACTAAAATGGGTTACGTAATACCTAATTCTCCTTGTACTGGTGATGAAAGTTATCGTGGAGAATTTTTTGTTGTATTCCGTTCCATTATACTTAATGCAAAACCTATTGAGGTTGGTGATGTTATTGGTCAGCTTGAGATTCCTCATCATAGACAAATTTGTTTTGAACCAGTTAAGAATCTTGAAGACCTTGGTATAACTGATAGAGGTGATGGAGCTTTTGGCTCTACAGCAAAGAAATAATTAATAATTTAAATAATAAACAATATGAAAAAGTGGGTATCAGAAATGATTAAGCAGCACGCACATACTGCTATCGAAGTTAATAATGTAGCTAAGTTTATTGAAAATGCTAAGAATAGTGATAAAGTTGGTAAAGTAACTTTTGCTAATCTTGCTTTGCTTCTCAGAGATTTGAAGAATACTGCAAAGACTTATGAGACTATTCTTAACAATGAAGGAGTTCATTTTGCTCCTGATGGTTCTTATTATGAAAAAGTAGCTGAGATAAATGAAAAGAAAAATCCTGATAATAACGACTAAGAATTGTCTTGGTTGTTCTATAGCAATAAATAATACTCAGACTGTTATTGCTAAATCATCTAAAGAAATAGCTCTTGAAATTAAAGATTTTGCAGAGCTTCCTAAAAGACTTATTCATAAGTATAAAGCTTATGATTATCCTACTACAATATTTCTTGAAGATGATGAAGTAACATTTAAATTTGTTGGTAGTACTCATGTGAACTGTATACAGAGGTATATAGATTTGTATTTAAAATAAATACTGAAATTTTTTCTTCTGTTGCTGCTGCTAGTGCTTGTGAAAGTACTAGCAGTTTTTAATTTAAAATTATTATGAATCCAAATTATAATAAACATAAGAATATAGCCATACTTATACTTGCTATTATAGCTGCCGGATTTGGTGCTTGTAGTTATAATAAAGTTTCTAATAATAAACCTGTAAGTATAGATAGTTGTGGAATTAATGATGATTTCTATGAAATTAATGATGTTGATTCTACAAATGATGGATATGACACAGATAGTGTTATTTATCTTGATGGTAATGGTAATATAATTAAAGCTCCTTTTAATTAAGTTGAGCTATATGGCACATCCTACATTTTGAAATCCTCTGTACGAGGGTGATTCTAATCTCCTGAATAATTATTCAGCTGTAACATCAAAGTAGCTTAGAAGTCATTTAAAGTGTAATTTATTGAATAATCATTCTTACTTGTCAGTCTTATTTCAGCTCCAGGCATACGAGATTAAACTATACCAAAGTTAGTGGGAAACTCCCACAATTACATAATAAATGATTTCTAAGCAACTTACATATTAATGTCGATTAATCATACTACTTTAATTATTTGACCGCTTACGAAAGAAATTAAAATATTACTTATGTTTTTGATATTTGCATTCCATGTTATAAGAATTTATGTTTAAGTATATGCAGTAGTGACTGCATCGGTTTTGTTTCATTATGAGTAGCTTGTCCGTGAGGATGAGTTACTCTTTTTTTTTATTCATTAGTAGCGACACACTATAACACATTAAACGAAAAAGAGCTAGACAGTCATCACGACTATCTAGCTCAGAACCTTTATAAATATTACCTTAAACCACATTTAAAAACTCTATAAACATTTATTTTTAGCAAGTAGTTTATAAATTATGAATTGCATTATTATTAGTTACTCCAGGCGGATTCGAACCACCACTGACAGAACCAAAAACTGTAGTGCTACCATTACACCATAGAGCAATAAAGTTTCGCATACATCTGTAGTAATTTCATGGCAAAATAAGAAAACCTTTATCTGTTGCAAAGATACTATTATTATTAATATCTTCAACAGATAAAGGTCTTAATTAATTATAATTAGTAGAAATATTACTATTGATGTCTTCTACGGGGCGAATTTAATCATTTACATTAGTAGGTACTATACCAAGTATATTATCTCCTAATTTATAGTAACTGTTACTCTTATCAAGACCAGTAATATTACTATAAGCTCTATAAATAGGTATCTGTCTAGTAGTAAGAACATAAAGTTTATTTTCTCCTGCATATCTACCACTACTATAATCCCAGTTATAATCATCACCAGATATAAGTCCTTCTGCTATAATATTCATAGCTTTAAGAACATCACTAGGCATGGTCTGAGCTGCAATAGGAGAACTATATAACTTCTTACCTTCAGTTATAACAAATGGAGGAGTGTACATCATAACTTGTGTTGCAAGACTATCTGCTTCATAAATAAGAAGATTTCCTAAAGTACTATTTTCAAGTTCTTTATCATCCCAAATAGCATGAGCAGCAAGAGCCATAGCAATAGCAGCTACTGAACCAGCGACATTACCCATAGCTCTAAGTATTGCAGCACGTTGATAACGAGGTAACATATTCCAGTTTGTACTAAAGTTTGTAGCCATATCTACATAACCTGTAAACAACTTTTGAAGAGTTTGTAATGTACCAAGTTGAGTACCATTAATTTCTCTATCAGCTTTAATCTTATCTAAAGGCATTGAAAGGAAATCCATAAGAGCAGGACCACAACCTAGTGTAAAAGCTCCACGTTCTTCATTAAAATAACCTTGTCTTCTATAATGTTTAAGAATGCCAGGATATATATGTTTATGATATTGCATAGCAAGACTACCCCACCAATGTTTTTCAAGTTGTGCAGCACCAAGCTTATCATATACACCATGTATCTCTTTATTAACACTAATAACTTTACCTTTAAATTCACCAAGAAGTTTATAAGCATCAGAAACTTCTTTATCTGCACTAAGCGCATCAAGTTCTGCAAGTTTACTACCTTCTTTAAAAGTTAGTTTACCGTCTTTCAAATCAAGATTTTCAATAAGAGTACTATTCTTTTCAAAATCAGCAGTTGCAGTCTTTTCAAGTTCCTTCTTTACTTTAACAAATTCTTTTTGCATCTTATTAGGAAGAGTTCTAGCAAATTCAGTAGTAAAATCTTTACGACCAAAAACAAACTCTTTAAGTTTATTAGCATCTTCTTTTATAGTACCAACATAGTTATTAAACTTAGCTTCAAATTCAGTACCTTCAATAATCTTCTTCAAAGCTTTCTCATGACAATCAGCAATATATTCATATTTACTCATAGCACGATACTTAATTTTACCTCTATTTTCAGCATCAACTACAGGTACAAGCCTATTACTATACATAAGACTAAACATAGCAGCATTTTGCATAAAATGTTCACCTATAGCGTTAGGAGAATAAAGAGCATTTCTAAGTTTCTCAAAAGCAGTACCTGCATCAAGATGATTACCATCACTAATACCAGCAAGTTGATCAAAGTCAATAACATTCATTTCTTTAACTATAGCACTAGCTAATGTTGAAGCTTTATCTTTACCAAGGTCATTAATAAAACTCCATGAGTTGTGCATCCATAAAGCTTTACCAAGAGCATAGTCTTTAGCGCCAAGAAATTCTTTAGCTATCCATTCACCTGCTAAACCTGATTCACCTACAGTAACATTACCGATACCACCAGTAATATTAAGCATCATAAATTTAGCACTAGTAAAAGATTGAAGAAGACTACTAACTTTAGTAAAGTTAGCGTTACTTTCTTTAAATTGATTATAGATAATTCTGCGAATCCAATTCTCATATTGACCTTGAAGTCTTTCATCTTTTTGAGTAAGATAACGAGTTTCACCTCTAGCACCTCTTTGATGGTCTTTCTTTAAGTTACTCCAACCTACATTCTTTTGATATACTTCCATTCTATCAAGCATTTCTTTACCATAGTAAAGCATATACTTATTATCTTGTATAGCATTAAAATGAGCAGCTTGAGTAATGAAGTTTGAAAGTACAGTACGATAATCTCTATTAAGTAAAGAACGATGAATTTCTTTATTCTTCTTTAAAGCTTCGTCCATACGTTTATTATAAGTAGCAAGAGCAGCATTATATTCTTCATCATCAGTATAAGATATACGTTGTGGCTTAGTCTTTTTAATATTTTCTATATTAACAGAATCTTTATTTCTAAGTTGTTCCATTAACATAGGCATATCAATAGCTTTATCATCAGCATAATCTATATGATAGAAAGGGTCTCTACCATTTTGAAGTTTATCACTATAACCAAGGAACTCTAAGAATTGTTTTCCCCACCATTTTGCATCATGTTCTGCACCTTTACTCATAGAAGGAAGATAACCTCTACCTATAAAACGTTTTGCAGATTCAGTTTGAGCAAGAGCATTAAGAGTCTTTTGAACATAGTTCATAAGGTCTCGTTGATATTTATTAAGAACAACTTCTGAATCATAAGTTTTATCATCAGTTTTCTTATAATTATCAATATAACCTACACCTTCTGCATAATCTTCATTTTTGTATGCACGTTTAGGAGCAAGTTCAGTTTGAGCATAACCAGCGTTCCATTCACCATTTGCAACAGCGGGTATAACTTGAGTTTTTCTCCATATTACAGTAGGTTCCATTCTATGAGTATAAGGATTAAATACATGATTTCTATCATACCACTTCTTAAACTCAGCATCGCCTTTTGCTCTTTGTTTTTTAAGTTCAGCTTCATAATAAGGAGTATTGGCAGTCTCAAGATTATTATGTATAGTACGATAAGCTTCAGTTCTTTCATTCATTTGTTTACGAAGTTGTTCAGCTTTCTTTTTGCCTTTTGTCTTGAGATATTTATCCATATCTACTTTAAGTGTACCATAGATGTAACGATTAGGTATTCTATCCTTAGTTTCATCATAAACTATATTGCCTGAAGCATCAGTAACAACTTGATATTTATCATCGAGTTTTGGAATACCCATTTTATTAACTCGTTCCCAAGCTTTATAATACTTAGCTCCTTTAGCTTTAGCTCGTTCTTCTTCTAGATTAAATGCTTCTTTATTGTAATTATCTAAATCTACAAAACGAGTAACAAAATAAGCAATAGACTTACCATTAGTACTATCTTCTGTTTTCTTCATACCAGCAAACAAAGGTTGATAAGCTTGATAAAGTTTATCAAGTTCTTCCTCAGTAAGCTCTGAAGTAGCAACATGTTTAGTTGCAATGTCATAATGTGGAGCAAGTATTTCATTAACTTGTTTCACTATTTGTTGATATTCTTTATTTGGAACACCATTAGCTGCAAGTCTTTTATAAACTTCAGCAGGATAAACAACATCATCTTCAGGACCATTACTAATAAGAATACGGTCATTTTCCATGCCATATTTTGTATTATTAAAACGTTTCTGAGCTTCTTCTTGAATAGCAGCTTGTTGTTCTTCAGTAAATATAGTACCATCTAAGCGACCAAATTCATCATAAGGATTTACATTAGTTGCTTTAAGTTTTCTAAGATATACTTTAAGCTTACTATTATTTTCACCCTTATAACCCATAGTTTTATATGCTTCACGAATAGCTTCTTGAATACTTGGGTCAACTGTCCATTTAGCATTGGTAGCAAGCCAAGCTTTTGCAGCTTTATATTCTTTATTCATTTCAAGCTGAGAAGCAGGAATGCTAATTCTACCAGATGGGTCTCTAGCTTCAGCAGTTTCAACAATATCAAGCATACGCTTTAGTTGGTCTTCAAAACCTTTACGAACTCTACTATCATTATACTTATTACGAATATCATTGATAGTTCTGAGATATTTATCAAGAGCTTTACAATCATCAGCATTATTTATTCTAGCTTTATAGTATCTTTCTTTATCAACAACTTCACCAGTTGAAGGATTCATACCAGGATAACCCATGATAAAACTTTCTTTAGGTTCACCATTATTTAAATCATATTCAGAACGAATATCATTAAGATGATACCAAAGATTCTTTAATTCAGTTTCCTTTTCAGGACTAAGTGTACCGTCAATTCTACTAGCATTAATTTCAGCAATCATAGCTTTTGTTTTAATATACTCTTCAAGTATAGGTCTATGATTTCTATAAAGTTCATCTTGAGCATCATAAAGCTCCTTATAATAACTATCAACAAATTTACGATTTACGTGGTCTAATAAAAACTTATCAAGTTTATGTTTAGCTTCAATGTAAGCTTCAGGGTTATTAATTATATCTGATTTAGCATTACGTTCATCTTGTCTAAGTTTATTTAAATCATTCTCAAAGCTATCGTTATAAGGACGAATAAATCTACCATCAGCATCAATAATATCATCAAATGATAAATGAACTCCAGCAGCTTCTGCATCAGCAAATATTTTATCTATGTTCTTATTAAAAATATCTACAGTTTTTCTAGCTTGAAGTTCTTTAGCTCTAATATCAGACATTACATTCTTAGTAAGTACTTGTACAAAAGCATTACCAGAATCTTGTAAATCACCAACCCAAGCATCAAACCAACTAGTAGAATGAAAACCATCAAATACACTAATAAGATTATTTTGAATTTGAGGATTATCACTAAGCTTTGCAAGATAGTCATTAGCAAACAACTTTTCAGCTTGTTCAATAATAGAAGTATCTGTAAGTTGTTTAATTGCATTTTGAAGTCTTTCTACATAAGCTATAGTATTATCACTATCTACAGATTTGTCAACTTTAACTGAAGCAATATTACCATATTTACTAATCAATGCTCTAGCATCAAGAAGAGTCTTTAAATATCTTCTTCTTTCAGCAGGATTATTTCTAATAATATCTATAGTACGAGCATCATTTACAGGTAAGAAATGACCTTTATCTTCAACAAACTGATTAAGTTGTTGAGTAATGTCATTAACTTTATCTTCAACATAAGTTGTTATGTTATAATAAACATCTTCAGCTTGAGATTGAAACTCATTACGTGTAGCATTAAAACCTTTAGCTGAAAGATTATTTACTTTTTTACGAGCAGAATAATCACCTTCGTGACTTCTACGATTCATATCGTTATAAGCATCAATAGAGAAATCAAGAACACTAGCACCAAGCTTAGAATTAGTATTTAAAGTAGCATTAGGTTTACCTTTTGATTTAACTCTTACAAAGTAAGTGTTATAAGGTACATTAATACCTAAGTCTTTAGCTCTATCTATTTCAGATTTTCTAGGAGCTCTAAATTCGAATATTTCATCAACTTCATTAGTAACTTCTTTACCATCTTCTACAGTAATATAAGTTCCTTTGATGTGTTGAGAATTACCAAATACAGTACCAATCGATTTACTTCTTAAATAAAAACTCTGAATAGTAAATTCTTTACCATTACTTTCAGGATATTTATTAAGAATTTCATTAATAGTAAACTTAGCAGAAGCTTCCTGATACTTACTAGGATTATTAATATCAAAAGCATTAGCATTTTTAAGTTTAAGATGTTTAACATTAAACTTATAAGCTTGAGCCATTTCATTAAGGTCTTCCATACTAGGAGTATCTCCCTTCTCTAATCTATTAATATAATCAACATAAAAACCTTCACTTCTATAACCTTTAGTATTTTCTCTATTAAGACTTACCTCACCAGTTTCATTTTCATCAAGTTTGGTAATAGGATAAGCATATACTTTATCGTTATTTTCAACAATTTTATAAAGTCTAGCTTTATATTCTTTACCTACTTTCTCATTAAGTTGAACATAGTGATTTGCATAAAAGTCATCATTAGTGTTTGATTCGTTAATAAAACCATATTTAGCAGCAAGTGCTCTTTGAGACTTTAAATTATTATATTCAGCAAGAGCTGTTTTAAGTTCTGTATTAAGTGCAGTAATTTCACTTTCATCAATAGTAACTTCTATGTCATGTCTAAGATTAACAATCTTTTCTCCAACAATACTAATATCAGATAAATCAAATACAAAAAGATTATTTGGTTTTTTGAACTTACTTAATTCTGAAACATAAGTACCATTCCTACGAACATTCTTAACTGTCTTATGGTAGATAAAGTTACTATCACTATGAGAACGAACATAACGTTCAGCAACATCATAAGTTCCAGCAAAATTATTAAACTCATCAACTATATAATCAATAGCAGATTTACCACCAAACAAATCAGCATTTCTAAGAGCATCATTTGTAATAACTTTACTAATACCATTACGTCTCATCTTGAAATTTTCAACAGCAAAAGCATATTTAATCATATCAATAGCTGCAAGTTTAACAAGAGGATTATCGCTATTAGCTGCTTGGTCAAACAACATATAAGCAGTTTCTACATCAGTGGTATCATCTTTAAATTGAATACTTTGCTTAGATTGACCAGTAGTATTATACTCATATTGATTGAATAAGTTTACTTTAAGTAAACCAAATATACCAGCATCTTCAGATTTACTTTGCAGATAAGCAATCTTTTGAGCAGGAGTAAGTTTAGCAAAAGCTTCTACTTCAGAAGGAGTTGGTCTATTAATATATTCACAATCAAAATTAAACTGAGGTTTAGCATTATATCCAAAGATTCTTTGACGTTCAGCGATAGTATCGCTTTCACTATCAAAACCATAAGCTAATGTACCATCTTGTTCAGCAAATACTTTACTACTATACATTACTGGAGCAACATGATTATATATACTACTAAGAATATATTGTTGAAAGTCGTTATATTCTTTCTCATTAATATTACGACTTCTATCACTAAAAGTATTCTCAAGACTATAAACAAGATTCTTAAAACTATCAGTTTGAGTATCAAATAACATACTATTAATACTACTAGATGTAGCAGTAGCATACTTTAAGAAGCAATGAAGAGAAGGATATTTAGATTGACTATCATTATGTTTATCCATCATATAACTTCTAATATCTACAACTTTGTTACCAGCAGCATTTTTAGTAAGAAGACCAGGATAAATAGCTTCAAGGAAAGACATTTCATTATCTTTATCTTTAACAGAAAGAACATTTTCTATATTAGCATTTTCTCCATTAACAATTTCTTGAATATCAGTAAATACTTTATTAGTAGCAAAAAGAGTTTGCTTAGCACCAAATCTATCAGGATTACAAACACGAGCTAAAGAACTAATACCTTGAGCTAAACGATTAATATCATTATAAGCAAAAAGTATAGACATATCATATATCATATCTTCTACGGGGCGGCTTTCCTTTTGATTAAGTCTATTTGCTAATTCTTTATAATTAAGAATAACTCCGTTATTAGAAGTAAGACTATATTCTGTACCAAGAGCGGTATTTACTTTGTCTATTACAGTTTTGATATTGTCATCTTCTGTTACTCCAATATTCATTTCAATAGCTAATTTTTTAATAGCATTATGAATAGGTTTAGAAGTATCTTCAGCATAAATAGACTTATTAGCATTATACTCTTCTACAATACGACTAATAGCAGGTTGCATAATAAATGCAACAGTTGTGTCATAATTACTACCAATATCAGGAAGAGTTTTATATACTGCAAAAGTAAAGTCATTTACATTTGGAATAGCACCTTCCTTAACAGCATCAAGAATATGAGCAGTAGTTTGAGAAGTATATGCAGTAAGAATACGTCCGTCTACATTTTTATTATCATTAGTCCAACCGATAGTAGTATGTGTTACAAGATAATCACCTGTTTCTTCATCAGTGGTAACATTAGCTTCACCAAATCTATTTATAAGTTCTTTAGCATCATATTTATCTTTATCATAACAAATTGTTACTTTATAATCATCATTGATAGTAGGTTGAACAGTATTACAAACAGAAACAAAAGTATCACGAGTAACACTAAACGCTTTAAGTTTAGCACCACTCATAACATCTTCTTGATAATCAGCTTGGTCAAGGAAGTCATAAGAACTTCTAGCATTACGTATTTTCTTAACTACAGGATTGATAACTTTATCTCGTGCATTGATAATATCATCAAAATTAGAACGTGATAAGTTCTCCTCAAGAGATATATTATCTTTGAGAATATCAATCATATCATCAAGAATACGATTATTACGAGCATTACGAGTATTAGCATCTTCTACATTTTGAGCTAAATACTCATTATAACTCATAATACCAAGCTTTTTAGCAGCTTTATTAAACTTATCAATTCTACCTTGAAGAATCTCTTTAGCTTTATCAGATTTAAAAGCTTTTTTATCGATATATTCATTACTAATAGAATCAACCATATCTTCATGTACTGAAATGAAATTATCATCAGCAGCATCAAGATTAGTTTTATTAGTACGAATATAATCAGCTACAAATTGAAGTTGTTTAAGATAACTATCCTTTGTAAGTTTACCAGTTTCTGAATTCTTTACAGCTTGAGATTCAAAAGCCTTATGAGCAGCTTTTACAAGTTCTTTAGTTTCGTCAGACAAAGCATCATAAGCTTGAGTTTCTTCTTCAGATAGTTCTTTACGAGACTTTTCAAATTGTTCATCTATCTCTTTATTAAGTTTTTCAAAAGCTTCTCTAACTGACTTATCTTTAATCTTATCAGCTTTCTCAAGATGTCTATTTACGTAATTAGCATAGTCGTAAATATCAAGTTCATCAGAATAACTTTGTTTACGAATATTACCGTGTTTATCTACATAACTACTATATTGAATACCATATACAGAGTCAATATCAAAGTCAGAACCAGTTTGAGAAACCCAATCATCAGGTACAACAATAGTACTTCCTTGAGCATCATCAAGTAAACCAACTACCTTCATTACACAAACAGATTGTTTACCCTCAGTTGGAATACGATAACCAATAAGAGTATCAAGACCAGCAGCTTGAAGTTCTTTAAGAAGGTCTTCTTTACTTTTTTTATAAGTACCATCAGCATTCTTAGCAAAACCAAAATTACTAGCAGGAAGCATTATTTCAACATAACGTTCACCTTCTGGATGCTCTTTAGTTACAGGATGATACTTTAGTTCTTTATTAATAGTACTTCCTTTAATAATATGATTTTTATCTGCTTTAAAACCAACATTAGTAATCTGAGCAGCGTGGAAACCAGGAAGAGTTTGACGAGTAATAGCTCTATTAAATACAGATTGACTAACACTTTCAAGCTTAGTAATAGCATTACTAAGAATCATAGGCATATTAGCATTAGGTCTTCCAGTAATAGGATTAACAGCTTGCTCAGCAAGAGTTACATAATCCATCATATTACTATCAAGACCTAAACGCATACATTCTTCTTTTAACTTATTAAAGAACGTATGATAATCTATACCTTTAATAGTTCCATCTGCTTCAAAAAGAATATTACCATTAGCATCTCTAGGAATATTAAGTTCACTAGCAAGACTATTAAATGAATCTCTAATGTTAGCGCTATAAAGTTTAAAAAACTCTTCTTTCTTTTCATAAAGACGACTATTAACTGGAATATTATCAACAATCTTCTTCATAATTTGAATACCAGCTTTATTTTCAGCATTCATATGTTGAGGAGTTTCTTGCTGAGTATAAAGATGATTATAATCATACTCTTCAACATAGTCTTTAGCATGAGCATTAAAATCATCAATATGTTTTTGTGTTACTTCTCCAGTCTTACTATCAAAAATTTCAAGTACTCTAGCTTTACCAGCTTTACTTGTTTCTTCTGTATTAAGTTGGTCGATACTATTATCTTTCATAAGATTGTAAACTTGTTCAAGTTGAGTACCTTTTATAAATCTAGGTACAAGAACAAACTCAGCATTCTTAATTTGACGAGGTACAAATCTCTTAGAATACTTATCAAAATAATGGTCATAATAAAAGTTCTTTTGTACTTGCACAAAAGTATCAATATCACCAGAACTAAGAGGTTCATCATTCTGAATCTTCTTAATAAGAGGAAGATATTCATTAAGTTTTCCTCTACCAGCAATACGACGAACCCATTCTTCAAAAGTAATATAAGATTGAGCATCGTTTACAGTAGTACCTTGATAACCACCTTTTCTTTGAACAACACCGTTCTTAATAACAGGTTCACCGTTTTCGTATTGAATAGGACCACCTATTAAAGTTCTAGCTTGTTCAATAGTAAGACCAGCATTCTTTACAAGGTCTTTTACAAGACTACCGTCTTCAGAAAGTTGTTTACCGGCTTTATCAAATGTTGCAACTTTACATTCTTCAGAAGTTCTAATAGTATTCTTGATAGTTACACCTCTAAACTTATTACGTTGTGTAACATTAAGAGGATTCTTATAACTAGCAAATTCAGCTTGAACTCTACTAGTATTAAGTTCGCTAAATGCAACATCTGTTATTTCATTAGCATAATCAGTAGTATAATCAGCAAAACCATAAGGTACTCCACTAGCCTGGTCCTCCTTAGTACGTTTAAGAAGAGTTTGATTATCTTTATAGAACTTAGTATCGCCTTCAAATAAATCATTAAAGTTACCACACATAAGTCTATAGTTAAGCACAAAATCAGCAACATTATCATCATTGATAATATTAGCAACATCTATACTTTTAAAATTATCAAACTTTTCAACTTGTTGATTTACATAAGTAGTAATAAAATCACTAATCATATTAGCAATCTTAGCTTCTTGTTCTTCAGAAAGATTTACAGTAACTTCATCACCATTAGCAGTAAAGTGAATATAACCATCTATATCCGCCCCGTAAAGAGAAGGAAACATCTCTTTTAATAACTTCTCTGCTTTATTATCTATATTACCATCTTTATCAGTAAGTTCAAATCTATCATCATGAAATAATCTACCAGTAAATGTAAGAGCTTTAGTAGTAGAATTCATTTCTACAAAATGTTTATGACCTTTACCTACTTCATAAACAGCATAAGCTCTTCTAGCACTTTCTTCATCAAATCCCCAATCTCCTTTAAATTTAGGTTGGTCAGCAAGTTCAGGATTTTCATTCTTTTGCCAACGAAGAATCTTACCACTATCATCAGTTTCAAACCATTGATTAATAGAATGAGCCATGTCTGTAAGTTCTTGCACAAACATGTTTCTATATTGTATATAAAGTGGATGGTTAGTATTTATAACTCTATTCACTTTAGTATTACCAATCATACCTGTAACATTAGCTCTACGATTAATTTTAGATACTAAAGATTGATAAAGAGTAGGAGAAAATCTATCACTAACTTTAGTCTCATTCATACTAGAAATAAGAACAGGTTTAGCATCAGTAATATAATAAGCTCCGTTACTATCTATATCAAGAGTTCCGTGAAGTTCATATTTATCTACTTTACCACTATCATCTGTATATTTATAACCAACAGCAATTTCAGAACCTGATTTATGATTTTTACCTTCAAGAATATTAAAAGGCATAATTTTTCTACGACCAATAGTTTTAGTAGTCAAATCGTGAACCATTTGATTATACTCTTTATTGGTAGTAAGATTAACAAATTTAGAAGTTTTTACTTCATTATCTGCACGAGTTTCACTAGGAATTTCTGTATCGAGATAAGTTTCAATAGCTTGATTAACTTCTTTACTATTTTCTACATTGAAAAGATTACCATACTTTCCTCCTTTAGTTCTATATCTAGCAGCTCTAATAATAAAATTCTTAGGAGCATCAGAAGGAACACGCATAAAGTAATTAGCAAAATCAATATCGTATTCATTCTTAGAAAGATAATCAGCTTCAGTATGTACAAAATTAGCAATAGCACTATAAATATAATCCATCTTACTCATACCAGAATAAAGTACATTCTGACCAGTATTAGGATTACCAGCACCATTAAACAAACTAACATTAATCAAATCCTTAGCATATTCTGTAGGAACATACTTATCTCCAAGTTTACGGAAAAGACCAAATACTTTAATTTTTCCATCAACACCACGTTGCTCAAGAAGAATATTACTAAGATTATATTGATTACCTTTTTCTTTAGAATTAACACGGAACTTTTCATTACCATATTGAATAAGAGCTTCAGGAGAAAGTTTACCTTCAGCATCAACAGACATTTCAGTACCATTAATAGCATTCATAAGATAAGTAATCATAGAACTATTAATAATATCAGAACTTTGATTACCAAGAACATTCTTAGAATTAAACTGAAGAGCAACAGTAGAATAAGCTTCTATATCCGTAGCAAAACTATTAGCAGCAGCTACAGCAGTAGCAGGAATAATTTCAGTATGTAATGGAACGTAAGTTTCATTATCATCATGTTCTTCTCTATTCCATTCTCTTTTATGCTCTTGCTCTTCACGAAGATTATCATTTGCTTTAGTAGAAGCGTCGCTAATATTTTTTAAATGAGCAAGAAGATTACTAGTATTAATATCAATATCAACACGACCATTAGTTTTATTACCAATAAGATAATTTCTTACAGCATTAACATCCATATCAGGATAATAAGCTTTAAGAGCTTTAGTTAAATTAGCAACAATATCCGCAAATGCAGCATTGCGTCTAATCTCATTTTTAACAGAAAGTTTATATCTTTTTCTAGCACTTTCTACAGCAGAACGAAATACTTCAATAGCATTTGGGTCAACATTAAGTGTAGTATGCTTTACATTATTTTGAAAACTAAATATAAGAGACTGTCTTCTATTAGATTCTTTATTAGAAAGTACAGCTCTAACTGTACCATCAGATTCAGTTCTAGTTTCAGTCTTAGGCATAATAGTTTTTACAAACTGACTTCTAAATCTAATAGCAAAATCTCTATTAGTTTTTAAATCTTCATAAAGTTTAATAAGACCAGACATCTCTTTATTCTGTTCAGCAATAGTCTTAATACTATTAATAAAACTAGTAATATTATCTCTACTTATCTTAGATATAATAGCAGCTGTTACTTTCTTACCATCAATAAAATCAATAGTACCAAGTTCATTACTTCTATCATAATTATATTTACCATCAACTTTATTAATATCGTTAAGCTTAGGAATAGTGAAAAGTATCATACGAATATCTTCATCAATACCTTTCATAAAATTACTTCCCATACCACTATTATCATCCCATCTAGCAGTAGTACCATCTACATCAAATTCTTTATTAAAATCAGCAAGTTCATCATTCTCATCTCCATTAAGAATAGATTCCATTTCTCCATCAAAATCTATCTTTTCATCAATAGCTTCATCAGACTTAAAACGAAGCATACCTAGACGACTATCACCAGCATAAATAGAATTAAAGAAAGAAACTTTATTAAGAATCATTTCTTTAACCATAGCATAAAAGTTTTTATCTTCTCTACTAGCATTAGCAAAAACATCATCTGTTTTTTCAAAATCGCCATCACTAGTAAATCCAAGAATTTGATTAATTAAACCAAGTATTTCTTTATTAGTAAATTTTTGACCTTTATTTTCAAAGTATTTTTTAGCTACTTGAACTGCACCAAAAGATACAACTCTATTAGCATAAAAATTAGCATTGTTACGGTCTTTATCAAATTTACCTTTAACTACATCATTAGCAAAGAAAGTAAGTATATTATTACCTATAACTCTATTTGCCATAACTTTAGCTGTAGTACTAGTATAACCAAATCTAGTAACAATATCATTAAACTTAGATTTAGTAGTTTGAGCACCAACACTAAAATGCCTTGAATTATAAAATTCAAGAGCTTCTTGAGCAGCATCATTACCTAAACGATAATCATCAAATTCTTTAGTAAATCCAGTCTTGGATTCAGGATTATAAACTAATGCAGTTATAGCATTAAACTTAACTACATCATTACCACAAAGTTCTTTGAGACGGGTTCCAGTCTCAGTACCTAAAAAATCTTTAGGTGTAATAGGACAATTAGCCATAATTATATTATTTAATTAAACAATAAAGTTCTAGAGGATTTTAAATTCTCCTCTAGAACCATAAAATTTATTCTATGAATAATCTATCGACAAGATATAGAAAATTCTCCACGCTCAACCATATCAAGCATACGAGATTGTTCCTCCATTGGAAGTGCCCGGACTGCTGAGTATAACGAAGAAAAATTGCTTAAAGTTTTATCATCAACACTACTACCCATATTAAGTAAATCATCAAGGTCATCTTCATTAACTGCATCATTACCTTCTGTAATATTTGAAATATTATCATCAGCAGGAATTTCTTCAGGAACTTTTTCTTCAGGCTTAGTTTCATCTTCTTTAAATTCAAGAGTACCTTCAACAGGAGATTTAGTTTCTTCTTTAACTTCAGTTTTAGGAGTAACTTTATTTTCTTTGAATTTATTAGCAAGAATATTAAACTCTTTTGCTCTAAGAGACTCATCTCTAATTTCAATACCAAATAGTCTACTTATAAACTCCATAATCTTTTGCCAAAGAGTATTAGCTTTAGCTTTATGTTCACCTTCAACTCTAACAGAATTAAGATAATCCATAAGACCTTTAGAAGTAAGAGATTCTACAATGAACTCTTCAAGTTGAGTATCTGGTCTTGTACTAAACTTTTCAAACTGATATTCTTTAATATGAGTAAGATAACTACGAAGAGCATCTATATTAGCAGCTTTATTATCAAAGCGAGCATTAATCTCATCGAAAGTACTATCATTAAGATTAGCTAAATCAGCATCAATAGCTTTAACAAAATCATCATATATAGTTCTAAGCTTTTCTCTAAATTGCTTAGGATTTCTACTATTATTAATTTGACTATGTAGTTTTTCATGGATAAGAACACGAACTGCATCATCGCCAGCAGTATCAGCATCAACAGTTCTACTTAACCAATCATTACCTACAACTATTTCTTCATTTTCTGAATCATAGTAAGCTAAAGCATTTTTGTTTGCTTCATCAGCTTGTCTAAATTCTTGTATCTTATTATCATCAAAGATAATATTTTCAGGGAATATAGCATCTGTTACTCCATTATATTTTTTAAGTTTAACTATTTTATTGAAAGACTCTTTAGATTTATCACTAAGAATATAATCAGCAATAGCTTCACCTTTATTAGCAACACTATCGTCATTAATTATACTATTTATAGCATTACGTACAATACTTTGTGGAGTATCAGTAGGAGTTTCTTCTACTACATCTTTTACGGGGCGGCTTTCAGAAGTATCAAATATATCAATTTGAAGAGTTTGATTACTACCTATTTTATCAACGCCAACAGCTCGATAATTAGAACTATTTTCTTGTTCCAAATCAACACGAACTAAGTCATTGTCAATAAGGAATTGACTATAAGTACTATTATTAATATCAAAAGCATTCTTTCCATTATATGCTGGAATATTAATATGAAAACCTGTTTTATCTCTACTAATAAACTTGTTTTTAGTAGGAAGATTAGTATTGTTATCTCCGTTAAGAAGACTAGAACTTATATTAATTTTAGCACTAGCTTTAATATCTTCTATTAAATCAGATACATCATCAAACTTATAAAGCTTTCCATCTTTACGTTTGATTACATTTGGTGCAGCATTAGGGTCTTTAGCACTACGAGCAAAGAATGTATATTCGTTACCGTTAGCTTTAAGAACTAAATTACCATTATTTTGAATAACAATAGAATTACCTAAAGACAAGATAGCATTACGCCTAAAATTAAATATATCATTAATAAATTCTTTAACTTCATTCCAATCATCAAGAGACTTAACATTAGCAAGTCTATCTTCTAATTGAGCAGTAACAGAATTTACTAAAGAATTAAGTATTCTATTTTCAGGAGCATTAACTTTTTCTCCATTACGATAATAAGTATCTCCTATATAAACTCTAGGAAATGCTGCAACATAATCTATAGTACCATTAGTATTAGGAAGAGCTAAGAATGTTTGTCCGCTAGCATTATTATAACCTGTATACTTTTGAGTACCTAATCCTGAAACAGCTACATAACCGTTAGAAGTAGCACCTATATAAGCTTCACTACTATTACTAAGAACTTCTTTTACTGGACGAGCTACATCTTTAGAAGGTCTAGTTTTTCCATCAGGAGTAAGTTCTTTATTATGAGCACGAATTACTTCACCTTTAGAGAGAACATTAACTCTAGGAGTATAAATTCCATTTGCTACATTTGTAGCAATATTAATTTCTTCTCTAAGTTTGTCGTAATATGTATCAATACTGTCAATAAGAATATCATTATATTCTCCAGTAGCTACATCATTTGTAGGTTTTACTTGATAGCAATATCTCCAAAGTTTAGCAAGACCATTAAGAAGTTTCTCATAATTAGGATTATCAACATTTCTAACATAATGATTATTAACTGCATATTGTATTCCTTTATGAGAAGCAAAAGCAGCAACTAATTGTTTATATTCATCTTTAGATAATTTATCAAAAGCTGCTCTATAAATAATATCATCAAGAGTAGAATAATCTATTCCATCAATAGTATTTCTACTGAGAATATCTTTAATAAATTCTTTAACTGGACCATCAGGTATATTATTGTCTCCAGCAATAGTGTGCATCCAATCATCAGCAGGTCTAACATAAAGACCTGTGCCTCTATCAATACTAGCTAAAGCTTGCCAACCTATAGTAACACCATTATGTTTATAAAGAAGAATAGTAGTATTAGTATTATTCTTTTTACTAATTTCAGTTTCAAGAGCATCATTAGAATTAACTAATTTAAGTTCTTGTTGAGCAGCTTTAATACCATCTTCATCAGTTACTTCAGATAAGTCAAGTTTAACTGTAGTAATAAGACTTTGAGCACCAAGTTCTACACTACGAACATAACTACTTTTATGTACGTTACGTAAGAAATCAGCTTTATCTATTTCTTCAACATCAGTTAAAACAAATTTATCTTTAGCAGCTTCACTAGTAAGATAATCTTTAAGAGTATTATAAAATATTTCAGGAGCACCAGTATATTTAGATTCTTGTTCTATATATCTAAGTATATCTTCAAGTCTACCATAGTATTTTCCATTACGCTGAACCATCTTTGTATTCTTAGCATAACGATTAAGAAACTCATCAGCGGCTTTAGTAAAATCTTTAGTAAGATTATCAAGCTTTTGAGTTTCTACAGCAACAGTTTGAAGATATAAATCTGCAACAGAAGAACCAAACATAGCTTTAGCTTCATTTGCATAATCGTCTACATATTTATTAACTTCGTCACTATCAAATCCTTGAGAAATAAGAGAATCTTTTTGTTTACTAATTACTTCTTCTACATCGGCATTATCATCCATTAAAGCACCCATGATATTACGACTAAGTTCCATATTTAAATCTGTTCTTTCGTCCATATCAAGATTAGCAATAGTTTTCTTATTCTCAGTAGAAGGAGTAGTTGCTTCTTCATTATTTTCCTCAACACTGGCAGGAGTATTAGTTACTGTTTCCTCAAGTCCCCCCGTAGAAGATGTGGTATTTGTGTTACTCTCCTCTTCTTCTGTATTTTCTTCTTCTTGTTTAGCTTGTTCATCTAAAGCTTTTTCATAAGCTGCTACATCAGCTTCTGTACCTAATAAACCTTTTTCAAAATCAATAATATTACCATTATTATCAACAGTAATATAAGGATTATGAACAAGTTCAATATTATCTTCATTAGCAAGCTCTGTATTCTCAAAAAGATTATCATCATGCCAAGCGTGTCTACCATCATTAGGCATAACTTCATATTGGTTATTTTCTCCAGGTACAAGGGTAAAACGACCAGTATCTGTACTAGTTATATCAGTAACGTTTCCATCATCATCAAATGACAAATTTTGCGATTTGCTTGCATCGAACTTTGGCTTAGCCTTTTCCTTTTGAGAATTGCCCTGTTTCGTCTTTTCTTGCGCCTGAGAGCCTTCAGGTTGTGTTGCTGATTGATTATTTGTCGGGGCAGGTTGAGGCGATTGTGGCGCATTATTTTGTGTGCCTGACTGTGTTGATTCACCTTGAGGTGTAGGAGCTGGAGTAGGAGCAGGACTAGTAGCTGGAGCAGGACTAGGAGTAGGAGCTGGAGCGTTACCATTTGTAGTAATACTACTACTTGTAGTATTTTCAGGTTCTTCTTCTCCATCATTAGCTTTATTTCTAGCAGCTTTAATCTTAGTTCTAAGAATTAAGCTATCTTGAATTGTATTAGCTAATCTATAATTAAGACCGCTACTTAAATGAAGAGCATCAAGACTTTCTTTAAAAGCTTCTCTTTCTTTATTAGTCATGAAAGAAGTGGCATCATCAAAATTATCTTGTTCATCATTAAAATAAGCATCTACAGCTGCACGAATATTACCATTTTCCTCATCTTTATATTTATCAGCTAAATCATCAATATACTTATAACTAGTGTCAATAACTTTCTTACGAGCTTCATTCATAGTGTTTTGTTTATAACTAAGTTCAGCAGCAAGGTCTGTTTCGTTATTAACAACTTGAGCTTGGTCATATCTACGAGAGAGTTCAAGTTCAGCTTGTTTAAGAATAAGGTCAGAAAGTTTAACACCAGTACTATTCTTTTCTTTATCTGCTTCTTTAACAAGATTATTAATTCTAGTTATATTATTATTGGCAGTTTGAATTTGATTAAGTACATTACTAGAACTATCAAATTCAGCAAGTCTTTTAGAAAGACCATTTTCCTTAGCAAATCTTTCAAAATTACGAACAATAGTTTCGTCTGTAAGTTGAACACCTTTCTCATCAACACCACTAAATAAATCATCATAAGCTTTAGCTAAAGGGTCTTGACTATTACGTCCAAGATTACCTTGGTCGTCTCTTTCGCTAGCAAGCATAACAGCAGTTGTAAGACGAAGTTCATCATTAGAAAGCATATCACTATACTCATTGATAGTACGATTAATATTATCAATAGCTACTTTATCGCTAATAGTCTTACGATTCTTAGCTATAAGGTCTTTCTTTCTAGCGTACAAATCACTAATCATATTAGTTATAAGAGCATGACGAACAGCACCTTTTACTTGTTCACCAGTAAAATTTTGACCAATAACTTTTCTAATGTTATCTTCATTAAGAACTGTATTTATAAGATTGTCTGCAACTTGTTCTTTATTTTTAGTATTTGCTATCTTTTGATTATAAACAACATTAGCACTAGCTATTTCTTGAAGATATTCGATAGGAACACGGTCTGGTTCTTTTTTATTATGATTTCTATTTTGAACAATACCTATAAGACCTGAAAGTTCTTTAGTGTATGCGTCAATAACAGCATCAACTTTAGCAACATTATTAGCTTGAATTTGTTTAGATTCAGCTTCATTTACTACACCTTTATCTACCATAGCTCTACGAACTTCATCACTTTGCAAGAATGATTTTAAGTAATCAAGATTACCATGATGACCAGCACGTAAAGCTAATCTAGTAATAAAATCATTTTCAGCAGCTTCTTTAGCAGCTTGACTTTCTTCAGGACTAGTAAAATTTTTATCATTATCAAAAGGATTCTTTCCATCATTGATTTTATTCATCCTTTCGATATAAAGATTAGTATCTTTTCCCCAGTGAGCAATATCAGCTTTACGAGATTTAGTTTCGCCAAGTTCACTAATACTAAAAGGTGAAGACTTACCTTGTTCACCAGTAGTTTTATCTTCTTTTTTATTAGCTCTATCTTCAAATGTTTGTCTAATACGTCCAAAACCACTACCTAAATGATGAAATACAACACCACCTAGTACACCCCAAAAAGCAGAATCAGCAAGTCCTCCACTTTTAAGATACTTTTGAAGACGATTATCAAAAGGAGAATGGTCAGCATCTTGTTCATTAAGAAGAAGTTTACCAACATTCATACCATCCATTTGAGATATATAGTTGACACTTTCTTCAATACCTTCACTAAGTTCTCCAGCTATTACAAGTTTCTCAGCTTTAGCATGGTCTTTAATCCACCAACCAGCTTTCTTCATCTTACCTATATTAGCATAGTATTTTTCAAACTCTTCAGCAGTTTTACCAACTTTAAGTTTTTCTAATCTTGCAGCTCTACTTACAGCGGCACTACCAGCATCAGAATTTCTAATACCTTTCCACATATTACGAAGACCATACATTTGAATAACATCAAATACTATATTACTATAGTTCATAAGGAAATCTGTATCAGCAGACTTCTTAGCAATACGTCTTGCAACAGCTTCTTTATCGTTAGTATCAGTATCTTGAAGTAGTTCAGGATTCTTATTAATAAAAGCTTGATATTGTTGAGCATTCATTTTATTAAGATTATCGTAAGCTTCATTGTACATATCTTTATACACACCTTGAGCTTCTTGATAATTCTCCATAGTACGTTGTAAAAGAGCATTTCCTCCAATACTAGCAAATCTACTAGCAGCACTTTCTACATCAGAACCAACAACAATACCATTACTACCAATAATCTTATTGATACCTTTTTGCAAAGCATTAAGTTCTCTATTAGAATTTATAGCTCTATCTATACCAGCAATACCTTTAATACCATTTCTAGTCATACTAGCTAACTTAGAAGTCTTTGCAAGTTTACCAAGATAACCAATACCTTTAACAATACCAGTACTAGGAAGAAGTAATGTTAAACTAGACATTACACTAGGTGCATTACTAGTCCACCATCCCCAATTTGTAAGACCTCCATTATAAATATCATTACGCTCTGGGTCACTATATATTGGAGCAACTTCATTTCTAAAGTAATCTTGCCATTCTTGAAGTTTATTACTAATAGGATTTTGATAGTCTCCATCAGATTGAAATATACCATTAGTAATAGCATCAAACAAATCAGGTATAGCTTTAATTGTACCAAGAATTGTTTCACTAACAAGAGCTTGACCTAAAGAATTAAATGTTTTAGCAAAGTTTGATTGTGCTTCAGCAAGTTCTTTATCAAGATTAGGAGCAACTTTGTTTGGAGTAATGCCATAATTAATATATTTATTGGCATTATCAAAAACAAAATTATCAGGATTTGCATTATAAAAAGAATCAACTAATCCTCCTTTTTGAGGATTAGTTGTAAGTATAGTCTTAGGCTGATTATTTTTCTTAGACTTAGACCAAAGAGGATTAAGTTCTTCATAACCACCTTTAGATGTAATTTGAGTAGTATCCATATTGTTGTATATTAATTATTATTATCAAAATAACCAATAGAGTCAAGAATATAATTTCTAATAAGAGTATGTTTATTTCTTAAATAATCAAGTTCAAGACTATTATCTAAACCTTGATTACTAAGTAATTTTGCTCTTTCAGCTGTAGCATTATAAAGTTCTAATGTAGCAGCATTAGCCCAATTACTAACTTCATTGACAATATTTTTATTTCTTACAAAATTACCATCTTCATCAAAAAATGTTTGATTTGCAGAATCAATAAAATCGCTAAGTATCTCAGCACGATTAATCATATCTTGAGCTTTAGCTTTACTAATAAAACTTTTAGTACCATTTTTATGAAGAAGATAAGCTTCATTAGCTCCGACATCAATACCAAGTTCTCCACCTTCACTATCTCCTAAAGCAGGAATAGTATATCTATAGCCATAATATTCCATTCCGTTAAGTTCTTTAAGAGCACGCATTTTAGTATCACGATTAAGACTTTCTTCAACAGAACCTTTAAACAAATCTTCTACAAATATGCTAGCTTTTTTAGTAATAGGCTTACCATCTTTATCTTCTTTAGGTAAAATAGTAATCATAGTACCACTTTTATTACCCATAATAGCAGCACTAAATCTTAATCTATTACTACCTATAGCATTAGCGATAATATCATTAAGTTTATTTCTATCTTCAGTATTATACTGAGTCATAACTGTAGTATCATCGCCGTTTGCAGCATAAACATTATACTGAGTTAAATCTGCGCCACTAAGAAGATTTTCATAATGCTCTTCAATTTCTTTTTTATAAATATTATAAGATTGAGCATCAACTAAACCTCTGCTAAAATCAGATTCAAGTTTAGCCATACCAGCACCTAAACTACCACTTACAGTAGTAGACATTACAAAATCTTTTGTACGTTCTTTTTCTTTAGCTGTAAGTTCGTTGTTTATATTTTTAGTTGATTGTATTACATCATCTAAAGCTCCAAATTGGTCACGAATCCTACTTTTATTTCTTTGTAAATTCTCTTGATTAGCAATATCTTCGTTTTCAAATATAGTACTATTATAAGCAAAATCAGGATTTATAAAATTATCATCAGAAATACCTCGTTCATTTATAGTCAAATCTTGGTCCATAACACCAAAAGTTTGACTAATACCTTTAGAGATTTTATTATTTTCTCCCCAAGCAGCAGAAGCTGATTCTGTGTAAGTTTGATTACCATTTTGAAGTTTAAGAAGTTTACCATTTCTATCAACACCTGCAAGCTTAAATCGTTTTTCTCCTCTAACACCTTCTTGAATAGCTTTATTTCCGCTACCAGGAACATGATTAGTATCTACATTATGGAGAGCCATCATAGCTTTATAGAAATTAGGATTATCTTTACTTATAGTAAGTCTAGTCTTACCATTAATAGTTTCTTGTTTAAATCCTAACTTGTTAAAAGCAGCTTTACCTTTAGCATCATCTGAATATCCCATATTAGAAAGGAATTGTTGAAAACCATCAAAGCCATAATCTTCATCTTTAGCTAACCAATCAATATTACCACCAATTCCAACTAAATCCATAACATCAGATACACCAGGAATACGAGCATAACGTTTAGTTTTAGCACTATCAAATTCTACAGCAATGCTAGTAGCATCAGTTCCGAACAAATTATTAACAGCATCAACATAACGTTTATAATATCTATTCTTTAAATCTAATGGAGTACCAGCATCCATAGCAGTCTTAAAAGCTAGAGCTTGTTTCTGGTCTTCATTAGCATTATTCATCATACCATTATAAATTCTTCCTTTATTGCGAAGAATTTTAATATTATCAAGCATTCTAGCTTGTTGTTTCTTATCTTTAAAATATGATTTAGAAGCATAATTAGCAGCTCCATTATAATCATTATTATTAAGAAATTTATTATAAGTTTCAAATTCAAAAAGAGCCATAATTTTATATGTTTAATCGTTTTGACCAGGTTTACCTTTTACATTATCATCATCATTATAACCAGTAAGATAAGGATTACCACCAGCACCATTACCATTACCTGTAGGAGGAACGTAGTCGTTTTTAGAAGTTGTATCAACTTTAGTATTACCAATCCTACTAAATGTAAAGTTCTTAATAAGATTAGGATATTTCTTAAATAAAACATCTACATAATCTCCAGTTACAATACCTCTATCATTAGTAATATTAGACATGTATTCTGCTTTCTTACTTTCAAGTCTAGCTAATTCGTTAGCATCAGTAGTTTCAGCTATTTGTTTATTTACATCTTTAAGAAGAATATCATTAACCATATATTCTTGTTCAAGACTAGCTTTCCACTTAGGGTCATTCTTAATAACATCAGTAAGTTGAGTTTTAACTTGTTTATAAGTAAGAGCTGTTCTACTAGAACCTCTAACTCTTTGAAAACCACTACCTGTACCCTTAGAAGTTTTAGTAGAATCTCCTGTAGTTTTAGAACTTTCTGTACTACTTATACCAATCATAGATACAGCATTTTTCATCATAGCAAGATTGTCTACTTCTTCTACTGGTGTCCAACTAGATTTCCATTCAGTGCCTCCAACTATATTTCCTTTATCATCATAAGTATCTTCATAATGATATTTATTAGATAATGTCCAAGCTTGCTTAGTAAGTGAACTAATACTATTATTATTGTCAATAGCTTGTTTTGCTTTTTCGTATTGTTCATTAGCTCGAATACGACCCATAACTTCAGGAGAAGAAGTAGCACTTCCGGCAAGTTCAGTAGCAACATCTAACGCTCTACTGTAATCACCATATTGAGCAGCGTCGTTAATCTTTTGTTCAATACGTTTAGCATAATCGTATTTCCATTTATCTTCAGCAGCATTAAGTTTTAATTGACCAATAGCATTTGTAATAGCAGACTTTTGTTGAATTGCTTTATCAGAACGCTCATCAATTTTATTTAATGCTTGACTAAGAGCCTCAAGATTTGAACGAACTGGTACACGTTGAGGAACATATCCACCTATAGTAATACCACTTTGATTGTTTTTATAAGCCATAATATTATTATTTAATTACTGATTACAAAAATAGTAAAACTTCTGATAGTAATAATACTATCAGAAGTATTTATATAATATTAATTTATACCGTATTTTTGTCTTTGTTTAGGAGACAATCTAGACAAATAGAAACGTCTAGTTCTATCATCTTTAGCTGTTCTATAAAGACTAGCTAAAATGTCAGGAGATAAATCAAAATCCATTTCAGAAAGTCTAGTAGGAGTAGCTTCTTTACTAGAAGCAATCATTGCACGTCTAGATTGGTCATCTTCATAAGCAGTTCTACCAGCAGTCCAGAAATTAGTCCAAGCTTGAGACAATCCACTAAGACCAACATTAAGAGCATCACCCTTAGCTTGAGTAGCTTCATTCTTAATTCTAGCAATCTCACTTTGACGAGCAAGTTCATTCTGTACGTTTTGTGCTGCAACAGTTTGTTGATTCTTAGCATCTTCTGTAAGCATCTTGTTCTCCTCATTCTCTTTAGTAGCCCAAAGTTTACTAAGATTAGAAAGAGCATCAAGATTAATAGCACCACTTCTATTAAGAGCAGCTACAGAACTTGAAGTATTATTAAAAGTTTGTCCAGTAAGTCTATCTCTATAACGTTTAACTTCCTCTATTTCAGGATTAACATTATAAGTTGTAGGTAATTTACTGGCTTGAATGATAGGAGCTCTATCAGGAAGAGTATACTTACCAGCAGTATTATAATTTACAAGACCTGTACTTAATGCAGCAAGAGTATCAATACCTAATCCTAAATAATCTCCACCACTAAATATAGTACGACTACGATTATGTTTCTGAGGTATGTAAGGAACTTCTTCTTTAGGAACTTTAATAAGATTCATTGCATCATTATTTGGTTTCATAAAAGTAGGCTTAATTCTCTTAGCTGTAACTGTTACTTCACCATTACCTAAAATATTACCACCGTTATAATCAGAATCATAATCTGGAGCATCATAAATAGAAGTATAACGTTTATTAAAAGGAGTATAAATACCAATAGCAGCTTTAGGTCTCATACCTTTTACGGGGCGACTATAACCACCTAATGCTTTAGCAACTCTTCTAGCACCAATTATTCTATTCAATCTTTCTTTCTTAGCATTAGTTTCTTTAATAGTAGAATAATTATTATATTTACCAGCACGATAAATAAATTGATTTCTACCAGCAGCTCTAGCTGCATCAAATGCTTGATTGAAGTTTCCTACTTTAGAATAATCAGCTTGACCTGTATAGTTACCATTCTTATCATAAATATAAGCTACATTAGTCTTATGATTAATAATAGTATTTCCTCTACGAGTATACTTAATACCATTAATAGTTCTAGTTTCTCCATCATGTAATTGATAATTACCTTTAGTTGTATTACCTTTATACTGAGGAACAGTTTTATTACCTTGTTTTGGAACTACAACAGATTTCTGAGCAAGAGTTGCTTTCTTAGCTTGAGGTTTACTTGGTTGTTGAACTGGAGCTTGAGGTCTAACTATATATTGAGAAATAGGTTTACCGTGAGCATCTTTTTGAACAGGAGTTGATTTATTATCTTTTCCTACTAATTTATTTCCTAAATAAATACTTACAGCAGGTAACGCTGTTGCAGCAAAACCAGCCATTCCAATATATTTAGCTTTATCTTTATTAGAAAGATTTCTAAATTCTCTAACTGCTCTATTATTTCCAACTTTTTGACCTACATTTTTAACTCCTTGTTTAGCGCTAGAAATAACTCTACTTAAACCTTCTAGTACTTCATTAGAATTTCTAGGCGTGTATAAGAAAGGATTAACTCCATTAGTCATATTTTTAGCACTTTGTCCTATAGGAATACCCATTCTTACAATCTCCGCTTCTCTAGGATTTATAACTCTTGCAGCACTTCTAGATATACTACCTTGATTAACAGGAGTTAATCTAATACCTTTAGGAAGATGAGTATTGTTTAAATAAATTCGTAAAGCATCATTAGCATCCTTAATTTTTGAAGCAATTTCAGAACTTCTAAAAGTAGGATTATAACTTTGATTTCTACCTACTGGAATATTAATTCCTAAACCTCTATAAAAGTCTTTAGCTTCTTTTGCTGCATAAGCAATTCTTTGTGCTGCTTGTGAAGCTTTAGCAGCTTGCATAAATTTATTAGCTTGTTGAACGTTTCTAATTATTTGAGATTGATTAGGAACACCAAAAGCAGGAGTCATAACAGCATCTACATTATCATCAGTATTATAAGGGTTACCTCTCATACCTGTAAAGTCATGAATATCTTTAAGCATAGTATTCCAAGACTCTCTGTCAAATAAACCTGATTCGTACAATAAATCAGCTAAAGCATTATCATCACGATTAGTTCTAACCCAATCACCAAAAGCAGCTTTAGGACGAAGACTAGGATATTTACTATAAACTTTACTTCTAACATCACTTCTTCCGTGAAGACCAGCAAGTCTTAAAGCATCAACAGCATCAGCTTTAGTTGGAATAGGATAACTTCTACCGCCACCTGCAAAATCTTTAGATGATACAGAAGGATAAGGGTGTTTAGAAGAACCTCTATCTTTAGAAGTTAAACCACCGCCAAGTCTATGTTTGATTCTTTTAGGATTATAAGTTTCTGTAATTAATGGGATTAAAGAAGCACCACCCTTTATAGGTCCAAAATCTTTACCATAACCAGTTCTATCTTTAGTAACTACACTATCCCTCCAAGAACCTACAGCTCTATTATTAATTTCTCTAATAGGATTGTTTTCTTTAAGAGTATTATATCTTTTATTACCAAAAATAAAAGTTTTAGCATTATGTTCTACAGCATCATCGTAAGCGTCATTAAAATTATCAAATCCTTTATTAGATTTATAATCATTAGTCCAAGTACCACCTGCACCAGCACCTCTAAAAGTACCACCTTTAAACTTACCTTTTTGTTTATTATAGTTACTATTAGGATTTAATTTTTGATATGCAGTAACTAGAGCAGCAATGTTATCAACAGGAGTTCTATAACTTCTAATAAAGTTCCAAATACCTTTTATGTCTCCACCAAGTCCATATTTAGCACTACCATCATCTTTAAGACCGTTTCTTTTCTTAAAAGCTTGTTGTTGACTAAATACAGAATCTTTATTATAGCCTCTAAGAATAGCTTGAGCAGGACTCATACCATTACCAAGAATAGGTTGAGCACTAAATATTCTTAGAGCACCATTTTTCTTCTGAGCAACTTCACCTCCTTCAGCTTCAACTTCATTACCGCCAACATTGATACCAATACCTGTTTGACCGGTCTCATTCACATCTTCATGAGAGCCGCCCCGTAAAAGGTATGTGTTGTTTCCTATCTTAGTAGCATCTCCACCATCAGTAATATAAATACCTTTAGCTCCTAATGTTTTACCAAGTCTAGCAGCAGTTCTAAATTGTCTAAGATAATCTTCTTGATAATCTTGACTATTATTAAGAGCAGTAGTCATATTAGCAGCTTCTTGAGTTGTATTTTGCCAATCTTGAATACTCTTTTGACGACGCATTTCTCTTTTTTGAGCAGCAGCACCAAATAAAGAACCTGCTATACTAGTAGCACCCATAATAGCTGCACCAATCCAACATTTCTTTCTACCACCTAATCTCATAGTAGGAGTTTTAGTTGGGTCAGGAGGAAGTATAGTAGTACCATTATTACCTGTAGCATCAACTTTTGGCTCCGGATTTGATTTTGGTTCAGGAGTTTGAGTATTTGCAACTGGAGTAGTTGCTACTTTATTGACTTGGTGTTTTGCTATAGCAGAATCTGCTACAGAACCTGCAACACCTAAAGCAGGAGCGATAAATGTATTAAAAATACTACCGAAGTCAGCTTTAGGTCTACCACCACAACGAAGACTTCTTCTTTTAATTTTTCCAGTCATAATTTAATACTTTGAATAATTAATATTTAAATCCTCAAATCTAAAAGGAACATTATCTATATTCCTAAATATAAATCTAACAACGAAATAACGACCATAAACTAGATTACGTTCATCACTTGGATTATTAAGCATAGTTTGAATCTTAAATTCTTGTGTAGGAGTAAGATTATTAATATCCAAGTTATAACGTTTACATATCTCTTCTTTAGTAAGTTTACTACTAATATAATTCCTTATATAATTAAAGTTCCAAATACCTTTATCATAATAAGGAACTTTGTAATCTGGAGTTTTATCTCTAGTTACAGTATCGTCATTAATCATTTTATGTCCTGAAATATCTAAGTCACCTGTATCATTACTATCAGTATAAATACGAAGTCTATCACCACTATAATGTTCTATATCTCCATAAGTTCCATTGCCCATAAGTGGTTCAGCCATTCTAGTAACTTGATTACTAAAGTAAGCATACTCTTTATTAAGTATATAACTAATAGAATTAATACATTTAGGAATATTGTAATTCTCATTTACGATAACATCAAATATAGCAGGATGAACAGTTCTAGTTTCTTCAGTACCATCTTCCTTTTTTATAGTGAGATTTATACTCATAGCTGGGAAACCATAAGCATGGTCATCAAGTCCAGCATAATCTCCAGTTTTACCATAAAATCCTAAAGGAGTATTTTTATGGAAACAATAAAGGAAAGAACTAGTTGTTACAGCATAATAAAAATAACAATGATTTTTAGTATTTACACCTAAGTTAAATTTATAGTCATGAAGACTAACAAACTTCTTACTAATCATATTAAACGATAAAGTAATATAAGCAGGCTGATTATGTTCTCTATCTCCAACATCTTCACTATAATAAGCAAGACACATAATTACACGAGCATTAGCAAAATCTGTAACCATGTGAGCATCGGCTATTTGAACATTGTTCATCCAATTAAGAATATCACTAGTTAAATCAGTAAGATGATTATTATCAAAGTTATATATTCGTTTATTGTCTGCATCTACAAACCAATAACCATTACTATTAACAGTCCAGGCTTGAGGATGTTGAAGTCCACCATAACCATGATTACTAGTAAATAGTTCAATAGGTTCTACTTCAAATAAATCTGGCATTTTTAATTGCGCTGTATCGCCCGATGTCTTGAGGAGGTTATCTCTATTAAGGTAAAATAAAGAATGCTCCGTGTGAACGAAAAATGCAGTGCCTACGCCAACGATATTTGTAATGTTGCCTTTGTTCTTGGAAAGCACTTTATAGTTGTTTGCTCTGAAATGTCTCCATGAGTTAGCAAGACTTTCATCACCAATTACATCACTACGACGAATAGTAGCACGTTTATAAGAATCATAATTAAGATTATCTTTATAATTAGTATAAAGTTTATAATTACTTTCTATATACGTATCTTTTAATTCTATAAGGTCTGTAGCATTCAATGGCTTAACAACAATATTTGCACTACGTTGATGACTAGCAGTACCACCTTCTTCACTACCTAAAACACCTACTAAATACTCAGGTTCTTTCTTTATTGAAATAGCATTTGTATTAACTCTACTAAACTTACTATAATTAACAATTCTAGCATAAGCTTTAGCAAACGATGTCCAATCTTTAGCAATAGCATTTCTTTCAGATATATCATATACTTTACCAGTATCGGATATATATACCTTACGGTCATATACTAAAGTTTTATCATTAACATAAAAAGCAGGATAATTAAAATCATAATCATTAACATAATTATTAGGGAACTTAGTATCGTCTTTAACATCAGCATAACTATAAGTTTCAATATCTGAATGTTTAAAACATATAGGACCAAAACTAATAAGTTGTTTATCTTTCTTACAATATATGTTACGATTGAATATCATAACATTTCCTACTTCTCCTATTTCAGGAGTTACTTTACCTTTACCGTCTTTAAGAGAAAGAACTATGCCACCATCAGAACCGGCAGTATTTACAGTATTAGTTAAATCATCATCATCTACTGCATTGCTAGCTACAATACCAGCGTTATTTATATAAGCAGGATTTGTAGTAGGAAGTTCAAAACCATTACTAGTTATTTTATATTCAGGAATATAAATAGAACCATTATAGTTAATCTTACCTGTTTCTACTTCACTAGCTTTAAACAATGCCCCAGTGTTTGTTTTCTTAATGCAATAAGCTTGATAACTATTTGTAGTTTCTGGCTTTTCGTAACTAAAGAAGAAACCTACATAACCATCAGGTATTTTTATATTAGTAAAACCAACTTTAATTCTATAAAGTACATTATCGTTAGTATTATTAAAATTATGAGTAGAACCAGTTTTAAATAAAAGGTCTCCATTATAATTCTTATAATAACCAAAACTAGTACCTCTTAAAGTATTTGAATCGCTAGGTGAAACAGCAGTACTAACAACTTCGTAAGCATACTTATCTTTAAGAGCATCAATAGAAAGTAAACTAGTAAAATCTCTATCGTTACCAGAAGAACTACTACTAGTTCTTTCTCTTAGTGAAGTTAGTTTACTTAATTGAACATCTACACTATTACTACCTGTCATTGATACAGAATTAATAATAGCATCAGGACGAACATCATTCTTTAATTGATAACCATTAGTATAACTACCATCTTTACGAACATAATGAATAAAGAAGTTATATACACTATTAGGCATTAAAGTTCTAATAGCATTATCTACCATAATAGTATTTGAATAAGTTCTAGTATTTGTACCTTTACTCATTCTAAATCTATTAGGACGATATGAACATACAGGAGTATAACCATGAAGTAAAAAACCGCTAGCATCTTTTGCAAGTTTAAGACCAGTATGTTTATGACTAGTTCCACCACCTTGACCTAAATTGCTATATAGTCTATCAGAATAACCTTTAACTGGAACAGTAATAATATCAAATGTTGGATTATCCCCACCATAAATACCAAAAGCTACATTGGTACATGGAATTACATGATTACCGCCATAACCACCAAAAGCGCAATTATCAAAATCAGCAATATTCTCACTTTCGGTTGTTACCCAACATACATATCTTTTAAGTTCGTTATAATCTCTAGCATTAATTACGGCATGATAAGTTGTACGTTGACCATTAACATTTACAATAACATCTTTATCAGGCTTTTTGATTTCAACAATAGCAGCACTTATACCACCAGTTGACCAACTAAATGTATAAGTTTCATAATTTACAGTATTAATCTTGACTGAATCTAAATCAGAACAAGGTTCATAAATCATGTTTGCTCTAATACCTTCAGCATATTTCGTAAGGTCTACATTATAATCACTCTCATCATAGTTTGCAATATAAAGACGATTCTCATAATTACAAAGAGAAGCAACATTAAATAAATTAAAACTATTAGCAGTTAATTCATCTATTGTTGTTTCTTCAAAATTACCAGCATCAAAAATGAAATCACGAACATCAGTATTAAACTTACGCCAAATGCGAGCTAGAGCAGCTTCTTCATGTTTGAGTATATAACCTATTTGATAAGCTTTATAATTATAAGTATCATCAAACTTTATACGAAACTTAAAATTATAATTACAATCTTTATTATCATTATTGTATGCAGCTACACAACGAGTTAAAGCTAAATTAGAACCACCAGTAACATCATATATGTGATTAATTACAGTTTTATTCTCTATATTAAGAGCGTGATAAGAACCGCCTAAAGGCATCCAATTAGTATAATAATCTTTATCTATTTCATAACGGATAAAAAATTGATATATACCATTAGGCATACTATTACCAGGAACTCTTTCTTCAAGACTTACATTAGCTATTGGAATGTTAGCACAAACTGAATATACTTCAGGATTATCACTAGCATTAGCTCTATTTAGATTTATAGTCTTTAAAGGAATATATTCTTTAGTTATTTTTTGAGCGTTTACTTTATTGTCATTATCATCTTCATCACCAGGATTAATAACATCGTCATCTCTACCAGCAACTTCTTCAACTTTAATAATATCATATTCTCCAATAGCTATAATAAGTTCGCCATTTACATTATAAGTATAAGTACCTACAATTTTACCACCGCTATAAGTCCAAGCATTACCTACTTCATTTAAGTCTAGAAGACCAGTAACTTCATTTTCCGTACAACGATAAATATGAGAACTATGTTCACCGGTATCAGCTTCAAGGTAACTAAGTATTACAATTTCTTTCATACAAGGAATTATACCTACTATCTTACCTTCAACTGGAGTACTAAAAGCATAAGTTAATCCTTCTTCATTTGTAATATACGAATTATCAGGACTAACTTTAATGTTCTTAGCAAACACCAAACTTCCATTAGGAACAACATTTGGAGTTTTATTTAAATTGAGTTCTTTTACTATATTCATAATTGTTATCTTCTTGGGTCAAATGTTGAGTTGTAGAAAAAGTTTCTCCAACCATCAGCATTATATAAATCATTACGAACAGAAGCAATAGCTTTACTCTTTAATTCTTTCCATTGAATATAAGGATTAGTAACAGGACTACTACTCTTTAAATCATATACTGGATGATGACTACCACGACTAAGATATTTATATAGAATATAAAAACTTATAGCTTCTAATAGAATACCATTATCATAAACCATTGGAACTTCACAATCATAATAATCATCATAATATGTCATAGGTTCAAAACTTTGAACATTTATCCAATCAGTATCAAAGTTAAGTTCAATATGACCATTATTAGTTATTACAAAATTTCGACTATCATCAGCTCTTCTAATAGTTGCAACTCTCATAAAATTACGACCAGTTTTATTGGTATCATCTATAACAGCAATTTCAGGACTAGGTTCTACATTAGTTTTAGAACCAAATCCTGAATTACAACAACTATTATTAGATTCAAGTTGTTTTATTTCACAACCATAATCATCAAATACTTTAATATCAGTAGCATTTAACTGACAAGGAAATATACCTATACGATTAACTATTTGAAGTCTTCTAGTTTTCTTAGCCATAGGAAGACATTTCATTTGACTAAGAGCATCAATTATCCAAGCAGCAGCACGAGGAATCCAATCACTTTCACTAAGATTAAAGTCATTATCAACTTTACCAATGATGCGTTTCAAATCCACATTTTGTTTGATTTTCATTTCTAACAAATTTAGTATACATTAATTTATCTACTTGTAAACACAGAGTTAGTTTAATCTTTAGAGACACAGGTAAATGACATATTTTTTCTTTATCACCACCAGTAAGTTTAATTAAACCTTCATTATTATATTGTCTGACTTTTACAGAACGATAATCAATCATGGTTAGTTTATAACCATAAGCTCTATGAAGAGTACAATTACAAAGAGCAAGTTCATACCAACTTTCATCAGCTTTATAAATTCTAGGGTCAACTGCATCATATTCTAAGCCATTAGCTTTAGCAAATTCAGCTTCTTCTTTATTCCAAATTCTAATGCCTTTAGCTTCAAGTTCTTTCTTGTATTTATTAGTTGCGACAAAATCACAAATCTTACAACCAGTATTAAGAACTCTATTAATGCAAATATAACCTAGTTTACCTTCAAGACGATAACCATGAGCTTTAAGAATAAGAACATCATGAACTTTATTATAAAATATACCAACTATATTTCTATATTCAGCGTAATTTAGAGCAATACATTTCTCATAAAGTTTAATCTTTTGTTCTAACTCACTCATCTTTCGTAAATCAACGGCATAAGTAACAAGTCTAAAACATAGATGTTTATGTTCAAGGTCATTACGTTTATCTTCATACATACCTTTTGCAGCATTTTCAAGACGACCATTTATATACTTATTCTGTTGAAACTCTGGATAGTCAATTACAGGAAGAGCAAAACTATCAACATAAGGAACAATCTTAGAACGTTTTTCAACTATGTTACCAGCTAGTTCATCATAAGAAAGTCTAGCTCTTTCAAGTTCTAGAGTAAAAGCATCTTTCATATCTTGATGATACTTACTCATATTTATTGGATTAAGTCTTACAGCAGTCATACACTAATTATATTTTATAGCATTAGGAACTTCATCTGTTTCTTGATGTTGGTTTAATAGTTCCCTTTTATATATTATTTCTTTAATTTGACCAATCATATCTTCACTAAGTAACCACTCGTTGTCATCATAAAGATGATTCTCAACAGTAAGGTCTCCATTAATATCTAGAATTTGATTAGAATGTTCAAAAGCTGATTCTATAACAATAGCATCTACTGGAACAATTCTATCTTTACTAGCTGGAAATAAATAAAGATATTCATTAATATAGTCATAACTAATAGCACCACAAAGTCCAGGAACACTTCCTTTAAATCTAGCAGTAGTTTCTTTAATATAAGGAAACTCTCTATTAGTTTTATATCCTACAGAACTAACTCTATCAAAAGGAAGATTATTAGTAAGTCTAATAGGTCTTGGAACTTTATCTAGAGTTCTTTTAATTTTATCAAGTGGAACTCCTTCATAATCTTCAGGTAGTTCTACATCGCCATCATTAACTGTAATAAGTGAAACTTTAAAACGTTGAGTATGAATCTTATCAACATAAGCATGGTTTTCATAACTTCTACGTATAAGTTCATTACGAGTATGAATTATAGCATTACGAACTCTTTCACGTAAAGTATGATTATTAGGCTGACCTACACCATGTAAAATTTCACTAGTAAGTTGAGCAATAGAAGCCATATCAGTACTATTTGAATTATTAATATGAAAGCCGCCCCGTAAAAGGTATGATTAGTAGAAGTTCTACCAATTACATCTTCTACGGGGCGGGTTTAATGTTTTATTTATCTTCTTTATCATCTGCTTTAGTAACATCTTCAAATAAGAAATCAATAAGCTCAATAACACCAATATTAAAATCAGTACCAATAAGAGCTTTAATTAAATCATCCTCGTTAATAGTAGTATGTTCTACTTCTACTTCTTTATTATCGAGTTCTTTAATAAAAGCATTAAGTTTATTTTGAGCATTAGAATAATACTCAGTTACTTTAACACGATTCTCATTATCAGTACGAGTAAAAGTATATTTACCAGCAGCTTCATCAGTTTCTTTCTTTTGAAGTTCAGCAAGAAGTTTAGACATCTCTTCATCATTACTACCTTTAAGAGACTCTTTAGAATCTTTAATAGCTTCTTCATAAGAAGTTGCAATAGGTTTCAACACTTTTACATTCTTCCAAATAGCAATAGCTACTTCAGCAGGAAGTTCTTTAGTCTTAATTTGCTTGAGTACATTATATGCACTAACAGCATTACTTTGTTTTACTTTAATCATAATAGCTTTATTATTTTGATTTTTAATTTGTAGTGCAAATATATTAATAATATATTATTATATAACTACGTTATATATATAATAATATATTTTAATATATTTGCAAAGTAATTACTTAGATTTCACTAGTATTTGGAATACTTACAAGAGCAGGATTTTTCTCTAGTTCTTTAATGAAATCATTAACAGCAGTACTAACAGTAGCAACATTGCCATTCTCAATATTATTATAATTAATATTAAGATTATTACTTCCGTAATAGCTGAAACTAGCTAGTTGATTACCAGTACTATCATTTACATTACCACTATCTACACCTTCGATAGTATCATTGTTACGAACTCGAACATTAGCGTTAATACTAAGTTCATTTACAGTAGCTTCTACATTAGAAGTCATACTTACAATTTTAGTTACTTTAATTTCCATTGTGTTTAAATTTTAATTATTAATATTATTATTTCTAAAACAATCTATATTACATTAAGCAAATCAGATATTGTACTAGTACCTCTACTAGTAGGTAAATTCATAGAAATTGTTGCTCTATATATTCTTGATTTATCTATTCCAGACTTTATAGAAAAACTAAACATAAAATTTACGATAGATTTATTTGTAGTAAATTGTGTAGAAACAGTATTTATAGGATAACTTTCTTGCCAATCAATTATATTATAAGCATTAAAATTTGAAGTACTAGTTTTATCGCTTTCATTTATTAATTTACTACTTTTTATAGCTATTATACGTAAATCGGCTTCGGCAGGTGTAAACATTAAAGGTTGTTGAAATTTTAAAACTGAATTATCATTTGATGGAGCAACAATAGTACCTTTTATATCATCATATTTATTTATGTATATCCAATATGAATCATCATTCATTTTTGTAATAGTTGCTTTAAGTTTACAATTTTCAATATGAGCATAATTAGTAAAATCTATAGTTCCACCAGGTACAACCCATTTATATGCAATAGGAAAGAACCATGTATTATTACTATTATTTTTTTTAACTACACAAACTGATACTTTAATATATTCTTTAGTAGAAAAATATTTATCAGTTTCAGAAGGCATTTTATTACTATAAGGATAAATCGGAGTAGTACAACTAACAGTATAACTTAAACCAGTTGTATTATTGCTTGTCCCATCTATCTTATCTCCTATATAAGCCGAAGATAAAGGATTTACACGTAGAGTTTTACTTGTTCCTTCTGGAGAAATCATCGCATTACTAGAAGCTTCTATAATAATACCAAGATATAAATCTCCACCACCAAACATTTCACTTAAACCTATAAAATCACCAACTCCATTATAATTAAAAGTAAAACTTGCTGATGCTTTAATGCCTCCTCCTGATTTTATTAAAGTTATAGTTGGGTTTTCATTATAAGGTTTATTGCCTGTATAAGTGTAATTAGGAGTATTACGATTATATTTATAAAAATCACCAAGTCTAAATGGAGATTTATGATTACCACTAGGTTTTTTATAATAAATATATGGAGGAATAGTAAAATTATTTTGGTATAAAGTGTTCATAGATAAATTGAAAGAAGCAAGATTAACTCCATTTTTTACTATACCACAACAACTTTTTCCATTATAATAATCGTCATTAATATCACCTTTATACCAATCTCCGTCTTTATCAGGAAAAAGATAATCAAGTTCTACAGGTTTACGTCTACTCCACATGTTAATATTTTCACTCTTACAAAGAGTAGCAAGGTCATTGCTACTCTCTCCAAGAGCTTGTTTAACATCATCAATGCTAACAGGAGCACTAATAATTCCAGTTTCACTATTGTA